>OLIS01000351.1_pt1 | contig 35679 bp, 43 predicted proteins | sample 1601351 | NCBI WGS metagenome assembly OLIS01 (sample SAMEA2452122, study PRJEB22498) | human gut metagenome | biome: human feces; feature: human gut; material: feces | place: Australia | collected 2012
GCTGTTACTTGTTTGAATTGTACGCTGTCTGTCTTCCTGACGGGTTGATCCAAAAGTTCAGACATTTGTTTGTCATTCCATTTTTCAGAATTACCTGCTTTATCGGCATAGCCGGAACTGATTTTTTTATCCAGAAATTTCAGGTAAAGTTCATCGCGTACTAATTCTTCTTTCTTCCAATAATCAGTCAGGTCGATATTATCCAGAGTGGCATCGATGGAAGCACTGATTGCTGCCTGAATAATTGCTGCTATGGAAATTCGCCGCCATTGGTTTTCAAAAGAGAATTGTGCCGGTAATACCAGATCATCGGCAATGGCGGCGATCGGAAACTCAGATAATCGCGGGGCTAAAAAAAAAAGTTCATCACCGGCCGGAAATTCGAGTAATTCGGGGAGCATCTCCTGATTCCGGGTGACAAAATCATATTTACTCTGTAAAGAATAACGGAACTCGAATGTATAACTGTTCAGTTCTGTCAGCCTGAACGTGTTTTCTGACTCTTCAATATAGATCTTCCGGAAAGAGTCAGTGACATGATACCTTTGACAGGATAGAAAGAAGCCCCGAAGCCAACGAATATATTCGAAAGTGGGAATATACCCTGTATTCTGTTCGTAGATTACAGAAAAATCTATGTCTGAATCTGATGATTCGTCGTTTATCGTAGTGATATTACCGTTAGTTTCCAATTTTTCTGAGAAAAGTCCGGTAAAACAAACGGAATCCAATCCTCCGAGCGTATTTTCGAAGACATAAATTTGTGAATTATCTTTTGGGTGGGTTAATATATACCGTTGGATGTAGGTCAGACGGTTACCTGCTGTATTTTCGATCCACGCATCATAATAGCCGACCTGTTTTTCGAATTTGCCGTTGACTTTCAGAAAGCTCAGATCAATGGTATATAACTTTCCGGTTTCCATGTCGGCTATATATTTTTCTTCATTAGTGCCGTCGGCAAAATAAGCCCGGAGTTTTAAGCGGCACTGTTCCTGTGTGTAATAGTTTAAAAATTCAGGTTGCCAGGTGAGAGTTTGTTTTTGCTGGGGCTGAAGGGTTAGAAATTGCGATTTCAGGAAAACAGTTGAAACTTCGGCGGCATCACCTATACCTCCTTTGATTACTCTGAAAGATACAGTTGTGTCTCCGATATGTGCATTAAAATCCAGTACTCCCCTTGTTTGTACAAAAACATCGGTATCCGGCAGGCAGATAGTAAATTGTTGTTCAATAACTTTTTTACAAGGTATTATGATTTTGTTGTTGTAAGCGGTATAAGTTTCAGCGATCAGGATTGTACTACCTGAATAAAGGGAGAAAGAAAGCTCTGATTCTCCTGTTATGATAAAATCTTTCAGATTGCCGCAGAAACTCAGGGAGTCGGGTTGTTGTACAATAGTCATGGCTTTATTTTTACTTAAAAATAATGACTGGTTTTACGGATATAAAGGACAATCAGGCCGGATAACACCTGATCAGGTATTCGGTGATATAATCCTGGTTTAATTTGATTTCCTGTTCATAGCATCTGAATCTTTTGTTATTTATCAGTAAGATCTTTGAGAAAAGTTGTTGGGGATTACTCAGGTATGTCAGTTTGTTTTCCAGTTGAAACTCCATTTCTGAACAGATCTGCAACATTATTTCTACCCAGTTCCGGAGATATTTGTCGTATAGATTTCCGTCGCCCCAATACAGGAGCGACATATTGTTTTTTCCGGAAGATATCGGTTCGGGAGTAGCAATGGGGTAGGGGTAGTAAGTATTGCCGGTTGTTGCCGAATCGGGATCATATTTAATATAACCACGGTAGATGGCGAAGCGGAGTTCTTCCCTTATATTTTTTAAATATGCCTGATCGTTGTCGTAATCGGCGGCAACAGCCATGTGATGTATATAACCTAAAGTGATATTGGTACTGCTCCAGCCTACCGGAGCGGAAATGCATTCTATTTTTTCGGCATTTTCTTCATTACCTGTTATACGGTTCAGATCATCGTTTTCATAGTACTTTTCAAGATATTTGTCAGGAATTTCTTTGTCAGTAAAAACAAATCCCTGGTGTTGATCTTCTTTGTCCAGGATATGTTTCTGCCAGCTGTCGCTGACTGTAACTTCATTATAAGCGTCTGAATAATCTAAGGAAAGTATGGAAATACTTTTAGAACTTTCTTCCACAAAAAAGCGGCATCCGAATTTGTTTTCAATTTCGAGTATCAGATCGGATGTTTTGATATCCGGTACCCGGTCGGCATACCTGAAATTGGGCCGAAGGTTGAGCGGATTCATCGCATTGTTGCGGCAAACGACAATTATATCCTTGAATTGGCTGTCCCGGATAAGATCGTTTCGTTCGACCGTGTACCCTAAGGCAGTGGCAATTTTTTCAATCAGGCTATTAAGCCGGATGAAAGGAGCGAACAGGCATTTGCTGTTTTCACTGGCCTGGGTTTTAAATGCAGAATTTGTATCGGTTGCCGGTGTCAGATAATTGTAAAAAGGCATCCATAGGTTAAGATATATGTTATTGACATACGGATCGTACAGCGGGCATACGATGTAATCTTTTCCGCCGTGCAGACTCTCTGTAAAGGCTGTCATCATTGCCTGCAGGTCTGTGAAATTTTCCCCTCCCAGATCGAGGCTGGTAAGCTTTGCATTGCATTTTTCCCAGAAAGAGGTCTGGCTTTCGGTCAGGAACACTTCTATTTCGTCTCGTGTAAAGTCGGTCATGATGCATTTACCACGCAGGAGGCAATAAGGACCGAAAAAAATGGCGGCCACATATTCTGTGGGCTGTATTTTCTCTGATATCCGTCCGGGATATCCGAATATATGGCGGTTGGCATTCAGGTTCAGGGTAATGGGATAGGTGGCGTCGTTATCCCGGTCTTCGAAGAAATAGTTGTGTAATTTCAGACAGACTTCCGTGTCGGCAGGCAAAGCGGCTTCCTTCCCGTCGATAATGATTTTCAGGCTCATGATCTTGTTGATATCTGACGTTCGTATTTTGTTGCTTTTTTCATTTTCTCATCAATTCCCCCCTTGCCATACCAGGGGATTTCTATTTTCTTTTCTTTGAGTACTTTCATCATTTCCAGATTTTCTTTTAGTAATTGTTTGAAATCAGGATCGGATGCTGCAGAGACAATGTATTCATCTGATTTTTTGTCCGGTGTAACCGGATAATTCCCGTTTGAAAATTGGGGTGTCCGTCCTTGGGATATGGCCATTATACTTTGATAAATTTGCGGATAGTCGAAAACCAGTTTTCGGGTAGTTGTACCATCGACAACCATTTCCGGTTCCTTTTCACTGAATAATCCCAGAGTTGGTTTCTGATAAATACCGGTTTTCAGATTATCGCCTGTATAGTCGGCTTGGTAAGTATGACCATCGTTTTCACCGATAACGGGATACTTTCCCCGGGCATATTGAGCGGCTGTGATTGTCGCAATCTGGACTGCTCCCAAAGCGCTTAATATTGCAGACATAGGTATTGCTGCAGGAAACCCTGGAGATACCCATAGACGAACTAAGCCGGAAGCTAGATTCATTGTGGTTTGGAATAAAGCCATCCGCTTTTCCCGTGCTGCTTGTTTTTGTGCGATTTCCTCTTCTTTTGCATCGAGATCTGCATCCAGTTGGGCAGTTCGCGCATTATATTGTTCCTGGGAGATTTGTCCGGATTCAAGTTGCCTGTCCAAAGCAGCTTTTTTCTTTTTCGTATTTTTTTCATATTCTTTCAGTTCCTTTTTTTCTTGTGCTGACCTGAGCTGACTATATGCACTCCAGGCAGATGATAGTACAGTGACTGCATTTTGTAAATCTTCGATTCCCAGTTTTCCGTCTTCAAGGTGTTGAAAGAAATCTTCCCATTGGCTGGACGACATCCCTAATATATCGACATCTGTATTGGGGGAGGTATCAGGTTTCCCGGCAGAGGTTGTGCTGAGCTTAATTTCTGATGCTTTTAGCTGTACCTCCGTTAATTTCTCTAATAAAGCTTGTTTCTCATCATCTGTAAGAATCTGTTCCCCGAGATTTAATTCGTCTGTGTCAATGCCCATGAAGATATCGTTGATGAGATCGACCATCTCTCCGGCTTGTCTGGCCGTTAAATCCAGGGTCTCTTTGGCCTGTTGCTTCTGTATTTTTTCCAGTTCTCCGGCATTCACTGGGGTGTAAAGCTCTTCATTGTGCCGGATCTGCATTTGTGACAACTCAATCTTATTGGCTGTCTCTGCATTTTTTATTCTGGTATTGATTTGTTGCAGATAGTTACTATTTCTTTTCTTTCTGGCATCGTCTTCTATATTTTGCAGGTTAATTTCGTGTTGGCGTTGCAGGATTTCCAGTACCGTAAATTCGTCTTTTGTCATTTTTTCTTTGTCCTTACCATAGATTCCGGCTTTCCGGAGACGTTCAGCGTAAGCTTCTTCTTCTTTCCGGAGGGAAGAATCGTTTTCTGCCAGAACGGATCTGATATAACCGGCCGTACGACTGTTTTCTTCTTTATCTTGTTTTTCGCGGATACTGATTTGTTTATCGGCGATTTTTTGTTGTAATTCCAGACGTTTTTCTTCGGTTCCTTCAAAGGTTTTCAGGCGATATTGTAAGTGGGCTAATTCAAGGTTATCCAGTTTCTTCTCATATTCTTCCTGAGTCAGTTTCCTGGCTGCATAGTTTTGTTTCAAATTGATGATTTGCTCGTCGTAATCCGGAACAGAAGATTTTTCGGGTGTATGGGTGGGTGAATTATTTACTTTATTATCAGTTGTTTTTTCCGTAGATTCCGGAACCGGAGAGGTAACGGAAAAAATGGCATTTATGGCCTGCATTTCCTTTTTATAAGCATCTTTTGCCTCCTGAAGCTTTGCGATATTTTTTTCGATACCGGCATTAAACATGATTGTTGTCATATTTCTCGACATAGTACCTCCTTTTTCAAGTTCTGCTTTCATTTGCTGGAAGTATTTTGCAGCTTTTGCCGGAGCATCCTTGTACGTGTCGTCGATTGCTTCTTTGATTTTCCGCATTTGCTCGACTTCGGTATCTACCAGATTTTTTGCAGCATTTTGTGATGCTTGTTCCTTTGCTTTTTCCATGGCAGTTTCACGGATGGCCAGAGAAAGTGCATTATATGCTTTCCGGGCATCCTCTAAAGAATCAATCTCCAGTCCTAAATCAGAAAGGTACTGACCATATTTATCAGTAATAGCTTTTCTGGCTTTAGCCCATTCCGCAGTACCTTCTTTCGTGCCTTCTAAAGTTCCAAACAACCGATCCAGAGCAATCTGCTCTAAGGCCAAAGATTTTTGGAATTCATCCTCTGCCTGTTTAACCCGTTTCATGGCTTTTTCTGCTTCGTTAGTTCGGGTGGCTAATTTGTAAATAGCCATACCTGCAGCAATGACCGCTGTTACTAACAAACCGATCGGATTTGCTTTTATGGCAAGGCTGAAGGCTTTAAAAGCAATGACCGCTTTTTTAATATTACCGGTTAGTAATGCTTTTGCCGTAGCGAGTAAATGGGTTCCGGCTGTTTGTGCTGCCGTAAGGAGTGTATCCAGTTTTTGGCTTACAGCTTTTTTATCCAGGGCTGATTTAAGTTTGGTTTCCCATAGGGTGGCCAGTTTTACGGCAACTACATAAGCTGCGATCAGGCTGGTTATTTTTACCAGAGTTGCACCATATTTCAGCATGAAACCGGTTAAGGTATTCAGTGTCTTTAATCCTGTAGTCATCAGACTGTTGCCACTTACCAGAATTGGCTGGAGTTTCTCACCCAGATCGCGGATCAGTTCATCGCGCAATTTCTTTTGTTTTTCGGCCTGGGCTGCGGCGTTATTATTTTTGATATTAAATTCATCTGTCAAGGATGTACCTTCACGAAATGCTTCATTAGCCAGTTTTTGTTGTGAACGGAGTGTAGCGGTATTGTCGGCCAATGTGCCCAGGATAGTGGTTGCCCTTACACCGTTAAGTTGCATATCACCTAAGTTCCGGACCAAAGTTTCCATTCCTTCATTATTACCTTTTAGCCCTTCCAAAACCCGTATAAACGCTTCGTTGGCATTGGTGTTCATCAGGTCGGAAAATTCCCCGAGGCTCATTCCGGCAATATCGGCATAGGTGGCTGTGTTCTTAAACATATTGGCCATCATTTGGGTATAAACACTGGAAGAGGCCTCTGCCTGCTGGCCGAACTGGTCGAGGGTGGCTGCAAGACCCATGATTGCGTCTACGCTGATTCCGGCCGATGGTGCTACTCCGGCTACACGTTTCGAGAATTCGACAATAAATCCTTCATTAGCAGTGCTGGCTGCCCCTAATTCGTTGATAACGGAACCGACTTTCAGCAGGCCCTGTTCAATGCCGAAATCATCTTTTACTTTAAAGATATCTACCAACTTTCCAACTTGCCGGATGGTTTCTTCTGTGTCTCCTCCGAGGTCTTCCTTTAAGGTGACATTGATCTGATCGGCAGCCCGGACAAAACCTTCCAGATTGGCTTTACCTTCGATACCCAATTTACCGCCGATGCGTGCGAGCCCTTGTAATTCTTCCTGACCGGTACGGGTATTGATACTTTTTAAGGTTTCATTTAATTCCAGAACTTCCCGTTTGGTTAATCCTGTTGTTTTCCGGGTGTCTGAAAGAATATCTTCAAATTCAACAAATTTGCTGACAGCTCCTTTTATACTAAAAAAAATCCCGGCAAAAGATCCCAGGCCTGAGATAACCATATTCCAGTATTTATTGATTCCGTCTGCCATTTTACACAAGGCCCCTTTTGTTATATCGCCTTCCCGTTTTACTTCTGCATAGCGATGAACCACCTGGGCTAATTGTCTGTCGTAGGCTTTCCATTGTTCAGTACCGGGAGTTGCAGTATTACGCAGTTTGGTCAAACGGGCTATTTCACTCCGGAGATCAGTAATTGTCATTTTTGTTAAATTAAGTCCGCGGCGTAAAGTCTCCATTCGTTGGCGGGCCTGCTCTATAGCTTGTTGGTTACGATCCATTGCTGAAGACAATTGTCTGACTTCTGTTTCCATATTTTTGTAGGCGATGGAGTCCTTCTTCCCGGCTGTTTCGAGTTTTTTCATTCGTTGTTCGACCCGAGTTTTTTTTACAGCAAGTTCTTCATTAGCAATGCTCAAGTCTTTTATTGCCCGTTCCAGCTTATTCAGTTCAGCACGTCCTTTGTCACCGTTAATGATGATGTTCAGGACCATATCTTCATCAACGATTTTCTTAGCCATTGTTTTCAGATTTTATTTCATTCATAATATGGGCTTTTACTTCATCGGTGAAGTCATACATCAGGCGTTGGGCAATAGAAAAATAAGTTCCGTAAATAAAGCGGTTATGAATCCGGTAGCCTTGCTTAACCCGGGTTCCGGTGGTCCGTTTGCGATTTACAGTTCGTTTCATGTCCAGGAATCGTTCGTAATTGATGTGTGAAAAGGATAATTTACCGTCTGTGCCTTCGTTGCTGGTTACGGTTAATCGACGCCGGTTAACAAGATGTCCGGAGTGAAATTGCAGGCGTTTCTCCATGATTGCCCGTTGATTTTTAATAAGCCGGTCACCTTCTTCCTGAAGTACCTGACCGACAAAGCGTTTTCTGATCAGATTTTCCATAGAAGAAAATTATAAGAATGTCAGGGAGTAGGAAAGGACAAAAAAGCGTGACCGGAGTCACGCTTTATAGGAATATTGAAACAAGGCCTAGTATTGCAATAAAAGCAAACAGGATAAAAAGTAAGGAATAAGTAACACGTTTGGCTCCGTAGCATATGATCAGGAAATATATTATACCCAACCACCATTTCCAGAGGAATACCAGCACTAATGAAGTAATTCCCAAGGTGACGAAAAGTATTTTTTTCCAGTCCAAACTTTCCATGTTGTTATTTGGGGTTTCTGTACTTACAAATATAGTATTTTTTTTATTCCCTGGCTTTCCGGCTCTGAATTTCCTCCAAAATGATATCGGCATACACGGCCATCACGGCCTCGACTGCCTGATCCATTCCTTCGTGAAAGTTTACCAGGCAATGCTCTACGGGGAGCGTTGCCGGAAACAGTTCGGAGACGAAACGGTCGCGGAGTTCCTGGAGCTCCGTGACGTATTGCAGTATTTTGTTTTTATTCATGGTCTTCCTCCTTATCAAGGTAAAGTTGTGACAACCGGTTGGATATCTCCAGGAAGAACTGGTAAAAATCAGAGGCACGGTCATAGTGGTGGCCGGGTTTCCATAGTCCTGCCCGTTCCAGTTCAAGACGGATTTCTGTCAGATGCCGGAAAGCCGATTCGACAGCCTGTAACCGGGCGTTGAAAACAGCGTCATTCATGGCTTACCTCCTTTCCGGTAAGATGGCCGTAAATAGTGGCCAGGTCATTGGACATCGAAACCGTGTAATCTTCGTAAATATTAAGGGCACAATCTTCAGAAGGGGTATATCCGGGATTTCCGTTGAGGGTTATCCTGGGAAAAAGCCGGGCCATGGTTTGACGAATGTAAGCAGTTTTTTCCAGGCAATCGCGGATGATTGCTTTTTGCTCCTCGATAGTGGGAGCGGTAAGTTTTTTTTCCATAATGCTTGATTTTTGAACTTCTTAGACACAGAAAACGGCGTGCCTGTCCCGTTGTTCAAATCCTCAAGCAAGGGTTCCTTTCGCCATTACAACTAAGGACGGGGGTACACGCCGCATGCGTTTATCATGTGTTGAGTGATAGACATAAAAAATCCGCCTACGGATTCGAGGGCGGTCTATCTCCACCCTTGCTTGAATGATTTGAACACTGCAATAATACGGAAAGTTTTTGAGATTGCAAAATTAGGTCATAAGGATATTTTGTAATACTTCTAACTAACGAGACCATTTATTCTAGCTAACTCCATAAAATCATTTTCAGTCATAATAGTTATATTTTGTCCACTTTCAATTAATTTATTGGCTTTCCGATGTTTACTACTCAATGTTTCTCCTTGAAGAACTGCTGGATCCTGAACACCTACAACCAAAATGGAGGTATTTTTTGTAACTGTATTATTGTTAACCGAACATCCTAATCGGAAAGCAATTTTAATCGCTTCTTCCCGTTTTATTAAAAGTTTCCCGGTAAATACCATTTCATTACCAAACAATATACCCTCCGGATCCGGTTCTCCAGAAACTATTAGTCTTGATTTGGCATTTTTTTGTAAAATTTCAGAAATAGTACATTTGTTTCTATGACAACATTCCAAAACAACTTTACCTGCTGTAATAGCATCTTCAAGAGCATTATGAGCCTTATAATTAAGGCCCAGATAACTTGCTATATTTTCTAAACCAAATCCCCGAAATCTAAATTCAGAAAAACTTCGACGTACAATGGTTGTAGAATCTAACCATAGACTAAAATCAAACTTTGGTAGTGAATAGCGTTCACAAGCTCTAGCTATAGCTGTTTTATCAAAACTACCATGTGATATTATCTGTTTATCCTTAATAAAGGTATATAATGTAGGATAAAATTGACTAAACGTTGGGGCATTTTGTACCATTTCTTTATTGATTCCGTGTAAGAAAGTAAAAGAAAAGTAGTCGGTTTCGGGATTTATGTATACGTTGATTTTTTCTTTTAACTCGTTTTGTTCAAAGCAAGCAAGTCCTATTTGGCAAATTGAAGAATGATCATAATTAGCAGTTTCTACGTCTATAACACTAAAATCCATATTTTTTTTATTTTGAAAGTTTGTCTTTTATAAAATCTTCTTCTGATCAAAATATATTTTTGCAATATAAAATTCTTAAACCATTTCTTCCCATCTCCTCAGACGTTCTGTGATATCTCTGTCGGGTAACCGATGATTAATGCCTCTTAATAAATTTAGTTTGTCACAGGCAGTTTGAGGAGTAATGATATTCTGTTCGACGAGTTGATCAAAAACATAAAGTATTCCAGATACAATAGTCCCTGATTTTATGGCAGATTTGCGCAGTTTATTATCACCTGTAAGTAAACGGTAATGATTTTTTTGAGCATACAACCATACAGAACAATCAGGGATTGAAACATTATTATCCTGCTCCTGCTGGAAGCGAACGATTTCCATTAATTCTTCGACAGAATGAACCTTTATGGTTAATTGTCCATCTTCAGCAAATTTCTCAACTTTTGTACGTTGTTCTTCTTTTACTAATTCATTGACAACGAAATCTGTAGTATGAATTTTTTGTGAAAGTCTGAAAAAAGCATCCAACAAATCGACACAGCAAAGGTCGATGAACACATTTGTATCATTGACGACAATGGTATCCATTTATACGAGATTTAGGCTTTCTTTTAATTTATGAACGGGTTCTTTTATTAAAACGGAAGCCTTGGAGAAAGAGATGATCTCACTGGCTAAAGCTCTGTATACAAGTCGTTCAAAACGGGAAGAACACTCTTCCTGGAAGCGATTCAGTTCAACAAGTTTTTTGAAATCCGGAACCCTGTTCTTTTTTATAAAGTAAGTTTTGAATCTTGATTCGGTGATGATATTTAATTCTTTAGCCTTATACATCAGGGCATCTATAGATATGCCGTATTGGCACTGTATATCTATTAATTCTTTTAAGGCTATGTCTTTTCGATTATTACCGATAAGATTAATAAAAACTGATTCAGAGATCAGGATCTCATTGGCAAACTGATTACATATATGTTCTTTTTCTTTTTGTGATAAAACCGGGTCAATATTTAATAATAAGTGGGCCAGTTCATGCATTGCAGTAAGCCTTTTTCTTTCAGGTGAAAAATTCTTATTTAAAATAATAAACGGACACTTTTGTCCGACAAAACCACTCAATCCATCAAATAAATCCGGGGCTTCAATTTCTATAACCTTAATTTTGTGTTCTTCCAGTAGCTCTATAATACTAATGATCGGATCTTCCCCGATCTTCCATAAGTTCCGGAGTCTGTCAGCTAGTGGTTTGATGTCATTAAAGTTTCTTACAGTGATATTGTCTAAACAATTTTCAAAATCAGAATTAATACTTAAAATATTTTCAATTTCAAGATATCTTTCGACCAGATCCAGAACTTGTTCTTTTATTTGGTCAACTCCTTTGGAAGATAATTTGGTTTTTTTTCTGAACTCGATACCTTCTAATTTGACTTGGAACGGTTTAAAGAAATAATCAATACTGATTTGAAGTGCATTTGCCAAATGTATAAGTACAGTACTATTGGGTAACATTTTTCCATTTTCATATTTTGAAATCGCCTGCTTGGAAATAACATTACCCATAGCTTCACATAATTCATCCATTGAGAATCCTCGCATTATTCTTGCGTTCTTTAATCTTTGTGAAAATATTTGCTCCATTGTGGTACTAATTGAGTTTACAAATATACGAAAATTTGGCTAAAATGTAAACCTGTTTAAGGAGTTTTTTATTTTTGGATTTAAACTGATGAATCCGACAGCCTGTTAGAAATAATTTTTGAAGCAGAAGCTTAAAGAATATCCGATATAACTTCCTGCTATATTCCATTCGGGTTCAATCTGGAAGGATTGGCGGTCAAGATCACTGAATAATAATCGGTTGTATTCTGCGTCGTTTACGATACTTTGTTTGATAGCTTTAGTAATACTCTGTAAATGAAGATAGCAGTTAAATTCCTTTTCCGGATCAGATTCGGTCTTATTATTGTTTTCAAGGATGAAAAGCAGGCAGGTATTGATGTCGGAAATATTATCGGCTTCTCCGGCACCTGCCGCTGAGGGATAAACAACAGCCAGGATAGTACCGGCCAGACCGGCTATTTTTTTACGTAAGTGTTCTTCTTGTACAACCATGACCATTTTGTCAATTCTTATTTCTGTACAGAGTTGTTTAAAGTAGTTTCGGTATAGTTTCAGGTTAACCATGTTTGTTATATATTTTTTCCAGGCGTTTGTGTTCTAAATGCCATTGATATAATTTAAGGAGTACTGTATATAAATTTGTTTTTTCTACTTCACTAACTGGTCCGAACGTTCCATTGTCAGCCACACTCATCAGGATACCGGTTAAGCCTAATTCTCCTGTGTCGGCATCAGGAACTCCGTTTGTTTCACTATCTGCATTCCGAAAGAGAGGGGCCAGGCTGATCAACCGGCCGTCTGTTTCTATCTGACCGGTTTTGAAGTAATTATCACAAGCCCCAAACCAGGAAAGGATGAAAGACCGTACTTCCGGAGCAACTTTATGGAACAATTTGGCTTGCCTGCAACATTCATAGGGATTAAATTCAATCCGGATATCACCGTCCCAGGTTCCTGATCTTGCTGGCCGGTACAGCACGGAGCATAAATTATTCAAATCATTTTCATCATGATCCCGGACAAAACGGATATAATAATCATAGGCTACCCGGTATTCTCCGAATGTTATATTGAAAAGAGCTTCGGCTGGTCCATGTAATACCTGGTGGTTTATTTTAAGTTTGGGGATAAGATTCCGGATGCAATCAAATTTAAAAATCAGTTGATTACCTTGTTTTTGGAACATGAAACCAACTGTTTCAGAGGCTCGGATAATGTTTTCGTACTTTATCCTTTGTTGTTCTTCGGTTAGCAATCGTTCTTTATGCTGATGCTTTTTCTGACGGATGATACCAGCAAGATGATAAAATATCCTGATCCGGAATTCAAGTGAATCGATATCGCCGGTTAGCAATCTGTCTGCTTCCCGGAAAATATATTGAACCTGAGAAGGTGAACATTCTTCCCAGGTTGACGGATATTCTATTCGTTTGCTTGTCTCCAATATTTCGATCACATTCATACAGTAAAGAATTTTTCCCGTGAATAATCGACAGAATATAGAACATCACTGTTATTTTCCGGTTTCTGTTTTGTCAGGAATTGTTGCAGACGCGTTATGGCCCGGTCAGCTTCTGTCAGATAAGATTTTTCAACAGATGTAATCATTTCTGCTGATACCGGAGTACTGGCTTTCATTGTGCTGCGGTCAGCATCAAAACGCATCACAACACTTTCCGGTAGTACCTGAATGGCCAGGCGCCGGACTGCTGTTGCCATTACTCGTAGCGGGATAATCTCACGGCATAGGCCAATGATTTCGGATTGTTCTTCCGTTATAGAATCATTCCTCATAGAATTCTTTAAGGCTGAATAACGATCGGTGCCCAGATAATTACGTAGTTCTTTATCTTCTTTCCGGATAAAAGGTAAAACACGCAAATAAAATACCCGGCTGCCATCGATCGGAACAATTTGATCAAATTCTTTGGCGGACTTTACAAATAGCGAATTGGTGTCTTTCCGTTGTTCACTGTCTTTCCATTCAGGCAGCTCGTCGATATGTTTATCCAGGAAAGTAATTAAACGATCGATACCCCGGTTCCCCTTATTCCGGATAGCTTCATTATCCCGTATGACCTGCCATTCCCAGGGCATAGATTCGGAGTCTTTGTCAATTTTTACTTTCCGGCCTGAATCTTCATGAGAGATATCGGCATTCTGGACATAAGAAAGATACCCTAGCATAGCAATAGGATACTGGAACAAAGAGATCAGTTCTTTACTTAAATCGTCTGTAAAGTCATTTTCGTATGCATTTTGAACACGGGTGTAAATGTCTTCACCTACAACTGAAATCAAATCTTCTGTAGCTAATAACAGATCGGATCTCAGGCTATAAAACTCAGCAGTAGCATACAAAAAACTGATATGTTTTCTTAATTCATCGATATCGTTAAATAATAGATTCATCTTCAGACATTTTTAGAGGTTCTTTCATTTGGAGAGACGTCTTCTTCCCGGAGTACAATTTTATGATAAAAACCTAAACGCCAGGGAGTATTCGGGAAGTTAATCTGAATGGCCCGGTTTACAGACTGCAGTATAATTTCTTCAGGAATAGAAGTGTCGGAAGCCAGATAGAGTTTCAGGGCATAGAGCATTTCAGAGCCGGAAGATAGTTTCCCGTCAACCATGATATTAGATAACGATGGGTGTAAACCGATTCCCGAGGTTGTAGCACTGTCAGCCTTTTCCGATACGCGGATCTGACCTTCGATAAAGTCTTTTATTTTCTGATCAATCGGTGTGATCTTCCATTCACAAGGTTTTCCATCTAAATCCTTTAGAGTTACTGTATGGAAGAATTTTCCAACATTGCGTTTACCGGATAAAGCTTCTGCCAATTTTCGCAATACATCATCTTTGTGTTCATCCAGCATTTCTGATCTATATTCCCGGTTTGCCCTGGTACATTTATCTTTTAATTTTTCTTCCTGGGCTTCCCAATATTCATTCGGCGATTCAATGTGAAAAGCCACGTTGATCATGTTATCAGTGATGTATTTCAGGATAACGGGTACATCTGAAGAACGGCGGATCCAGTTTAATGAACCATAAAAAGAGGGGATCGAGTAGAGGCTACGGGCATAGGAATAGCTATTGTGGTAGGACATTGATACTTTATATCGGAACGGATCTTTACAGTCAAATACCGGGTAAGTTGTAATTCCACGTAAACATCCTTCTTCAAAGTTACCAACAAGAATTTCTTTGATATCTTCCAGCTTACGGGTTTCAATCCAGCCTAAACGAGCATTCACGCCAGGTACAATTTCCATTCCGGCTATTTTAGGAGTACGTCCGATACGAATACCTTTACTTAAAAATACTTTATCAAAATAGCCGTGCAGGTATTTATATTCAGTAATGGCCATATCTAAATAACGCATCAGATCCCAGCTATTCAGCCACTTCCAAATCTCTTTATTGTAATCCCATTTCCGGGTAACTTCGCCGTCTTCATAGACTTTCTGATATAATTCAGGTCCCTGACCAAATAGTAACCCCTTCTCCCGTTCCAGTATACCAGGGGCCAGATTATTTTCTTCCATGATATTCCGGATCTCTATAGGTAAGTTATTATCCTTTCCGTATGGGACTACAGCCTTACCGGCAATAATTTCAGGATCTGTTTCCCAACTTACGGAAGACATCTCCGGGAAGGTGGTTAAGGCAGAGGCCATACCCATATACATTCCAATACCTACACCAGGAATGTGTATGAACCGAGTGTTGCCTACTTTATCAATTTTTATGTTATTCATCGGAAAGTTATTTTTTCACCATTAAAAATCATTAGACACGGAAGATAGAATTGACGTGCTTCGCCTTGATCATAATCATAATAGGGAATCAGTATATCGGCATTACGATAAAGATCCGTATTCGCTTTTTTTCGCAATTTAGCACGCCGGACTTCGACGACCCCTTCTGAGGTGTCCGATGAACTGTTATAGCTCATGAATGCCATACTGAAGGTATTGCCTGCCGCTGTTATTTCCCGCATTTTTTTAATTGCATCCCATAGTTTCATGATACAATGATACTATTGATATACCTTGGGGAAAAGGACAAACACTATAACATTAAGGGGAAGGAGTAATATCGATAATTATGAAAGTTAGCTTATCTGGCTAAAAAGTTACTTGTGCAAGTAAAATTGATTTATTTGATGGTGATCCGTCTTAATCCGGCTACAGGCAAGGAATGTCATATATCCAAATTTGAAAATTCATTTGCAATTGCAAGTGAAGAAGAGGGCGGCCGGGGTTAACTTACACTCAAATTTTTGTGTTTTTCTTTAAATAATGGTAATGGTTTAAAAATGAGGATGTTGAAAAAAATGAAAATAAAAAAGGTGTTGAAAGTTGCCCGGAAGTAAATAAGAAATGGCTTTAAAAGGAAGTTAAGCACAAAAAAAGCCTGCTCCTCGGGCAGGCTCTTTATGGTTTCTGGTATCTTGGATTACCTAAACCATGCTTAAAGCTTTTTTCAAACTGACGAATAAAATGCCTTTCAGATGTTCGAGTTTGTAGGCTTTGGCATAATTTGTAAAGTTATCCAGCTCCGACAACTGTATCACTACTCTTTACTTTAGTCCATTTCAGCCATTTTTTCCGCATCATCAGGTATTTAAATGAATCGGATGGGTTGGTACTTTCCCAGGGAAGACGGCTGGCTGGTAACCGTTCAGAGCTTTTATCTTTACTTATCCGTTTTTTGCCTTTGAATTCGACGATTTTTGTCGGGGCTATTTCCAGGGAACATTTTAGTGGTTTAGCATGGTACATATCGATCAGGATGTTCGGTAAATGAATATTATGTCCGGAGAATAATTCACTCATAAAGTCGTATTCGTCCCAAGTGTAGAGCGTGGATTGATTCCTGGATTCAAGAAATACCTGCCAGCCCGTTGATTTACCATTACGATCCTTCTCGATTGCGGCTTTTAATTTTCCAGCAGGATCTTGCCTGACTTTTTCATATTGGTTACCTGCACGATCGTAAAACATATGCAATTCTTTATTCTCATGGTAACGGAAATAAGCTAAAAACTTATCTGCAACTTCGCGGATCCATTCGGGAGGCAATGAAAAAATGAATTTCAATACTCGGTAATCTTTACCTTGTTCTTGCCCGAAAGTCATGGAAATCATATTACCGAAGTCAACACCGACTTCTAATGGTTCTGTTTTCCGGAGGTATTTCAGAATCCGGCAATCTTCTTCGTCCCTGATGCCAAACATCCGGGCAAATTTCGAGGATGAACCATCGTTATAATAATTATTTGACTTAACTGCAGCATAGAATTTGTTTCCGGCGCTTAGACGAGGTTTTGTAGATAATATTGCTGTCAATACGTCTTCCAGATCTCCGGCAAATTCATCTTCGAAATACTCTGGCCGAAGGATATCAGCATTGATGTAAGATGAAGCAATATAAAAGAAAACAGACTTTTGCCGGATTGCATCGTAACGCTCTTTCCAACGGTCATAGAGGCGTTGTTTGTTCCGGATCTCTTTGGCATTGCCGGATTCTTTGGCTACAATAAGTTCTTCTGTGACCTCGTTCATGATAAAAGCGACACGGAGAATCATCATGATTTGTCTGGGATCCATCCGTTTGGCCTGTTTCAGAATCCAGTCATATTCACCGACGTTATTAATATTCGGCATATCGGTGGTAAAAGTCTGGCCCCGGTAATAAACGCTTTTCCCATATTTAATATAATAACCCCGGAGGGCTTTGGTTAGTTTGGCAATCTTTTGTTCCGGGAAGAATTTGGCTTCATCTCCGATGATATGAACATAAGAATTACCTGCAGCTGCGGAAGGGCGATCAAGACTAACCAGGGTTATATTCATGCCGGTAAAGAAAATGATCCGGTGTTTGTAGCTCAGAATCCGGTTATATGGCCGCCAGAAATGCTCTTTTAATTCTTCCGGACATGAGTGTAACATTTCTTCAGTGATTTCCGGTGGTTCTTGTTCTACGACATAATGGGTGCCTTCATGCCAGCCCTTACGTTCCAAACCATCCAGCAGAACCGGCAGAACATTTTTCTGTAGATTCATATAGGTATCAGCAACTAGGGCAACCGGGGCTCCGGGCATATCATAGGCGATATCGATCAGGCGTTCGGTTAAAAAATCATTTGTTTTCCCGGCACCACGTCCCAGGATAAGAATCAGAATCCGTGTTTTGATCAGTCCTGCAAGTTGGGCTAACCAGTTTGAATATACAACAGATACTTTCTCACTATTCAGGTCAATTTTCTTCTTTGTACTCATTCAATATGTCTTCAAATGGGATATCTTCGATGCCGGCGTCATATTTTGCTTTCTGTTTTTCGGCTTCAGTGGCTCCAATGATTTCATCAATTTGCCGGGCAAGTAAGTTCCGGTCAGGACGATCCATTCCGATTAGTTTCGGATCAAGAGTGAAAACCCGGTAAGGACGATCGTAAGTTCCTTTCGGTATTTCAGGGGGATCCGGTTGATTTAGCTGTAGTATTTCAGCCGAGAGTTTGATCAATTTACCGTATATTTCAAAATCTGAAGGTTCTTTTGCCGTGTCCAGGACCATTTTGGCGGCATCTTCCAGTTGTTGGGCTTTGAGGTTGCGTAAGGCTTTTTTTTCAATCTTGGAATCAGAATAGAACAGATTAATGGAATGTTCGTACATATCCCTTGCCTGGGCATAGGAGAGATTGAAAGGGGCGTTGCAAAAGAATTTGATGGTTTTCGACCGGCCATATTTCCGGCGCATGCCGTTCATCAGTGTCATTGCTTCTAGGTAGAGCTCTTCTCCAGGTTTCAGCCTGATGGTTGAACCTGATTCGATATAAGTTTCCAGGCGATGTAGGATCTTTTCATCGATTTCACAATCGTAGAGAATGTTACGCCGGGCTGTCTCGAAATTTTTCCGGTACCGGATTTTGCCCAGAAGACGGATGGCCTGGGTGTCTCCTTTTTCGGCGTTGTTCATGGCTCCCATTTGCTCACGGGCTGCATTTACCAGTATACCGCGGCGGATATGGTAATTGATTTTGCTGTCGGGGTTTTCTGCGTCAGCCTTAAATTCGTCCGGAGGCAAATTGAAATACATGGCCATATCAGGCACAGAATACCCGAGAGCAGCCAGGCATTCTAATTGTTCCAGTTTTTCTTCGGTAAGTATGATGTTATCTTTAGAAATTTTAGATTTACTCATACCTTATTCATTTTGCAAGCTAATTACCAATTCCAATTCACGTTTTTTCTCTTCCAGGCGATGTTTTCGTTTATGTTGGAGATGCGGTTTATCCCCTTTTTTCAATTCCGATTCAATCCGCCAGATATTATCACGGAGTTGTTTCTCTTTCCGGAGTAATTCCCGGATTGACATTTTGCGAATGTTGTTGATTTTGCGTTGTTCGGCAAAAATAGGGTGTTTGCCTAAAATGCCATGGTGTTGCTTATAATATTCCAGTTCCCGTTTTATCAGACAGTCTTCGATGAATGTATGTACTAATGATGCAGCTGTATTCCGGCAATCTTCATTCTTATGACATGTGAATAGTTGTTCATGCAGACCGACACACTGCCAGTAAGTGGTAATTTTGTCGGCGGCCAGGGCTTTCAATTCCATCGGGCAGTTCCGGTCCGTCAGGAAAGGGTACATCTGCCGGAATTTATCGCGTCCCAGTTCTTTGATAACACTGGAATAGTCACCGGACTTTACTTGGGCAATCTTTGATAAGAGCAGCCGGAGTTTTGCAACGTATAGTTGCGGGTGATGAGATAATAATAACTTGAACCGGGCATTATCCCCATAACGGGAATAGAGTGTAACACCGGTACCGATGTCACACCCTGTACGCATCCAGTTTATTATTTCTTCCCTGGCATTCATCAAATAAGATTTGCTATAATGGCTGCAAATTGGTCACTCCAACCGGAAACTGAGTTATTAATCCAAATCTTGCGGGATTTGATTTCCCGGAGTCTTGCAAGATTGGCATTTTGACGATAAACACCGGCTTTCAGGTTGTCGTATTCTAATTCCAGTTTTATGGGAATACGGTTGGGATAAAAATAATTGAAGTATAAAGAAGTAATCAGGTAGGCTGATTCTGTCAGATTGAATTTTTCAACCAATTCAAGGAATTTAGCTGCTTCGAGATAGACCGGAGTATGGCAACCATAGTCATAGACTGACCGTTGTTCAGCCTGTAATAACTTTAATGTTTTAGTTCGGTTTTCAGCATAAAGGTTTCCGGTTGATTTCCGGTCAGTCAGCGGTCCATCAGACTTCAATAACTTCACTTCGGTAATATCAAAGTCATTAACCGGATAGATATCGTCATTTGTTAAAATAAAGCCGGGATATTCAGGATAAGCAGCAATCACTTCCTGAAGCTTTGCCACAATATCCAGCGGGGGATTTGCGGTTTGGCAAATATGCGGAAGATGAGCGATTTCAGAAACATTTTCGGGTAGGCCATGATTCCAGTCTCCCGGCTTATCTCCCACGATAACAATACGAAATCGTTCTTTAAAATGCTTCAGCCATCCGCGGATGGCCAAATAAAGCTCATTTCCCTGGGCTTCGGAGGCCTTATAAGGAATAACGACGAGATATTCAGGTCTGTCTTTATCTGCAAGCATTTGGCAGAGTTCTTGAATTTCTTCAGCTTGTTTTTTATTTTCCGCTTGCAGAGTTTCTTTTTCTGCCGTAAGATCAGCTATTTTTTGTGTCGTGTCTTCATTAGATTTAACATTAGCAGCTTCAGGATTTTTCTTGATAGTATCTTCTGTTGGCTGAATGGTTTCTTTTTTCTTTGCCATGGTATGAAATTTTTGATTTTAAATTACATACCAAAGGTTTATAATTTGTAATTGCAAAGAAAGGACGAAAAAAAAGAACCGCCCGAAATTTTTACTTTTCGGGCGATTTCCTTCCATCAATCATCAAATAAACAAAACTTTAAACAGTTTGCCCGCCACTACTTCCTGTGGGTGTATTTATTCCGTCAATAGCCGGAAGAGCTGCCTGATAAAAGCGGATCCGCCCGCCACGTAGAACAGATTCCAAGGTGACTTTGTGTGTATCCCCTTCATTATTATCAGTACTTTCTGCTGATAATTGCAGCGGATTACCTGGATATCCGGCAATTTTTTTGATACCGGAAACAGGGAATTGGATAATGGCGAACAGGTCTTCATTGATATTATTTTCCAGGAATTCCTCGAATTCCACGTCATCAGAACCTGGGCGGGAAAATTCGATCTTTGGTTTCACACCTTTGTTATCAGGATCTCCCTCGGTCGGCTGGGTGATGCTGATTGTCGAAGGTGTTACTTCCAAAGTGATCATTTTTGCATTAGCTTTCATAACAATCGGCTCCGATATCAGGATACCTTTCGCGTCCGGAGTCGGAAATGTTTCTACATCGTTGATGCGGCCGATGATTATCTTCGCATCTTTGGGTTTGGTCCGGCCTCCGTTGTTTTTTTTCGGAATGCTGACGGGAGAATATGTTTCACTAGCCATAAAATCGTAAATTTTGAAGGTTAAAGACTCTGTTTACTGCCTGAACCATCCGGAGTTTCTTTCGGCGGTACATAGGCGAAAATCAGTTCTGCAATTGCGAACCCGACGGCTTCCCACCATTCGGCGAAAATTTTCACATCGTAGTTTTCTGCCTGGATCCAAATTTTTGAAAGGCCTTTATTTTTGGAAAGCAGGTGGATAAAGTTTTCTTTCGGTGTGATGAAGAAAAGCCCGGTACCTGTCATGCCATCCAACGGAACGAAGGTGAAATTGGTGTGTTGCAGACGTTTTTTGTTTTCATCCTCATTTTTGGAGTTTGGGAATTTGTCATCGCGAGCCAATTCGTACAGGTTCAGCAGATCCGGATCAATGAAGATCGGCAGTTTTTTTGTACGGTATTTTTTGGGAATCTGCTGATAGATATTATCGAACTGATCATAAATATTTTGCCGGGTCAGATTCACACCTGGCAAAAGCCGGATAATATTTTGTTCCTTATCTTCGTGCAATTGTTTCAGTATTGTAATATAACCATCCAGTGAGCCGTGCAGATCTCCGTCATCTCCGTCATTTTTATTCTTGTTTTTGGATTCATCGAAGACTCCGACAGCCAGCTGTTCGTCTCTCTCTTCTTCAACTTTCGGTTTTAATAAAACTTCAATACAGTACTTAACAATCGGCATATCCTTTGGTTGTAAGCCTTCATCGTAGAGATAAGCAATTACATCTTCCATGATTTCGGCCGGTTTCAAGGGATAGTTGATCTTATGTTTCCGGTTTTTGATGACGATCGGGGTGAATTTTACTTTTCCGGAAGGTGTCCAGTAGGGAGTAAACTTCTGGATCAGATCTGAAATAACGGACTGCACGGCCTGCCATTCTGTTTTGTCCGTCATTTTCGTGGTCATGTACTGTGTACATTGTAATTTACCGAAGAGAAGAGTTATGATTTCATAGCGGCGATCAGAAACATATTTCCCAAATTCGGTTTTCAGATCTTCCGTTTCGATCGTATTTCCGGCCAATGCCATCAATCCGTCTCCATTCACGGCATTATCCAGCACCTTGTTGTGAAGCATGTTCATGTCCAGCTTGAAAGTTGGTTTCATTTGGGCTGTTTCTGTTTTTTCGGCTTTTAGATCGGTTTCCGGATCTTCACTCAATTTGTTGATCAGGGCATTCAGGTTTTCTTCCCTGGCTGCAGATTCTCTTTTATATTTCTCAAAATCTGCTTTCATGCGATCGTAATCCTTTTGCTTTTCATTCAATTGGGCCTGGATGTCTTCGATTTCCTTACCGGAAATTTCCTGGCCATTTTCTTCAAAAGCAGCAAGATCTTTCAGGAACTGCTCGACGAATTTATCACCGTACTTCCCGGTCAGGGTTGTACGTTGTTCTTCCGTAAGCGTAGATTTTCCATCCTTTTTCTCCAGGGCGGAAATACCAAGTACTGACAGTACTACAGCTAAAACTTGTTTAAACATAAGCTATGATAGTATATAATTGTGAATAATAGCGTCGCGGGATAGATCCCGGGCTAAATCTACTGCCCGGGTCAGAGATCCGATTTCATCGATTAGTCCTGCTTCAAGGGCTGGTTTTGCATAGAACATTTTACCCGACAGGAGACCGGGAATATCTGTTCTCAGGTTCGGCCTGTTTGCTTTTACACTTTCCTGGAAAGTAATGGCTAACGGATTTAAGGACTCCTGCTTAATAAGGGAATAGTCTCCTTTTAATGCCAGGTTAAAGTCTTCGTTTTTATTCGTACTTTGGTCTGCATAAATCTCATGGAATTGATATCCCATTTTTTCATATACCGGACGGGCATCTGCAAAACTGCACATAACACCGATACTTCCGAATTCACTACTGATTCCGTTGTTCGCAACAATCTTATTACAAGATGAAGCAACCCAATAAGCAGCGCTGGCAGCTAGGTCACATGATGCGACGACAGGTTTACCGGCAGAACGGGCTTTTCCGATGGCATCAGTGAGAGGAGCAACGGCATTGCAAGCACCACCTCCAGAGTCGATATCTAAAACAATAGCAGCAATGTTTTTATGGTGGGTAGCCTTCTGGATTTGGCTGGCGATTTCTTCGGTCCCATAACTGCACCAGGTCCCATATTTCAGCATTGTACCTCGTAGTGATATGATGGCAATACTACCCTTGGGAGCTTTGTCATAAGATGAACCACCATCCGACACATTTGGGCAGATTGGAGTTGTGTCTGAAAGTGACCTGACAGATTTGTCATTGTATTCACCAGTTAGTAATTTATAGACAATAGCCTGGCCGGCAATGACGTCTTCCGGACGAAGGAACCAGTAACCCCGTAAGATTTGCGATAAGAGAAATGGATACATCTGCCTTTTTTCTCAAAGGTAAATGTAGTTTTTATGGGAAGAAAGGACGTCAACCAAGCAGGTGGAAAGCTTTATAGATTGTGCTACAGTTAAATTCGAACTTATAATAACTACTTTGTTTTACATTTAGTTCGGTTGTTAAACGAACAGGGAAATCAGGGCAACCAATGATTTCTATGCTATTGTCATTATAAATAATCCGGACTAGCAAATGAAATTGTTCAAGTTGCAGAATCGTTCTGTCAAGATGTGAGGATGAAATTTCTGTCTTGATTTTCTGCTCATACATGACACCAGAATCAGTGACTTTGGGCTTTTCAGAAAATTCGGATGATCCTGAAGTAATTTTTAAAGGTATCCAGTTTTTACCAGGTAATAGATCAATTTTGACAAAAGACCAGGTATTCTGAAATTTGTTAATCATTGGGATTGTAACAACGGAAATGTCAGTGATTTGTTTTAACATGTTCTTTCTATTGTTTAAGCGCAATGTTTTTACCTGCTTTTCCGGCAAAAACACTGAAATATTTTATATTCTATTAATTTACAATGCTTTGCAGGTCATCGAATACCAAGCGGCGTATTTTTTTCTGATTCCGGTAGTCAGATTTTTTCACAGCCTCGTAATTGAGTGATGTGTTTTTGATGTTATATGCCTGGAGAATGGCTTCAATGATTTGCTTCTGGGAATAGTTTTTCCGGTAACCGGCTTCAAACAGGATCCGCATTCGTTGATTGAAATCTGATTCGATATAGTCCTGAATCTTTTCTTCACCCCATCGTGATATATAAAGGAAACGGGATCCCAGGATATAACGATTGGATTTAGTGACCGGAATGATAAAAAGGGTAGGGTGTAAACCCGGAAGTTGCTTTCGGGGAAGATCGGATGTCAGAATATGAGAATATATCTGTTTGCCGATATCATGGGAACGGCGAAGGATGATGTTTCCTTCGTTATCCACCCCGAATTCATGCCGGCAATAGTCTGCCAGATGGGGAGGAAGATCGATCGTGATGATGTTTTTGGTCATGGACTTTCTTTTATTGTATAAAGTTATAAAATCGGACCTTCCGGCGAAAGTACGGAGAGAAGTTTAACACGTTAATTCAGTTTTTACCGGAAAAAAGTGTAACCGTGTATCCTGAGTGAAATTGTTTTTGTAAATGGTTGTTATACTTTGTGTTAACTCCAGTGGTCCGATTATTTCCATTTTGTAACCAGAAAAAAAGCAAAAATGTAACCTTTTGTAACCTTCTGTTGGTTACATTTTATTTTGTAACCTTGTATTCTTTAAAAAATAAGAATGTAACCTTGTAACCCTTGTGTTTATTGGAGTTTCAGCGAATGGATACAGAGTTACATTTTTTTCCGGTATTTTTTTCTATGGGGAAATGGGGGAAGCTATTAAGATCAAAGAAAATCCCTCTCCTGATCGATAGGAAGGGACGGCAATTGTAACCATACGGATCAAAGTATCTGTGGAGGCTCTGTAAAATAAAACCCGGCCAAGGGGGCCGGGCATCCATGTCAATGAAATGTGCTGTCAAACAATCAAATCAAAGCGACACAGAAATAAGTTCTCTACCTAATTGGTGTAAGGCATTTTCTATTTTACGGACCTGGGCTTCCCGGGGTTTGGAAAGTCCGTTGGCATAGTTCCACAATTGTTTCTGATTGATACCGGTCAGACGTTCCAGGGCCGCGTTGGTCAAAATACCGGAATAGTATTGCAACAGGCTTTGAGTATCGTATTTGTAAACTATTTCATACTCTCCTTTCAATATATCGGGGATCTGATCCGGTGAATTATATTCCTTAATAAGCCGAATGGCTTCCTGGATATTTTCCCTGGTGGCTGCCACTGTGTCACCGGCACCGTAAATGCCTTCACAATTTTCAGCATAAGCGCCGAAGCTGTCTTTGCTTGCACATATTGTAATAATTAGTTTTTCCATAGCTTCCTCGTGTTAATATAACAGTTATTTAATGTTCATTTCCCTGCAGATTTTCTTTCTTAAGGGTTCCGGGATTTCTTTTGCTCCGTGGTAAGGGATCGGCTGCGATAACTTACCGTCTCGTATGTAGAAATAGTGGCTCCCTTCTGCATGATGAAATTTCCAACCATTTTTTATAATCTTCCGGTGAAATTCTGTATACTTCATGATATTGATTGTTTGACATTACAAAAATAGAAAAATTTCCATTATTTGCCAATGAAGGATAGAAAAATTTCCATTAATCAGGCTTGTGCGAATACTTTCCTGATTTAGATTTTAAAATCAAAGTTCTGTTCTATAATGATTGTTTATTAAAAAAGTTCAATACAATTCCGGAAGTCCTGAGACATCCATCTTGCGGATCCGGGAATAGTCGTTGGTAAATTCGATTCCGTTACTGTAGGCACGACGTGTTGAAGTGATATATTCTTTGACTATTTCTATAAACATATCCTTGTTCTCTGCCTTGCAGATATGGTCGATGATGTACACAGAACCGACAGGCATCCGGTCAAGAAAATCAATGACCTTTTTCCGATATATTCCGGGCGTTTCCATCAGAACGGTTTATCGTCTTCTTTCAGTTTTTCTTTCATGTTGTTTTCGGTTAGTTCTACCGGATCAATGGCTTTGGTTTTGACATAGATCATATCTTTAGGAGTACCTTCAATCTTCCGGGTGATACGTCCCTGGGAGTTCTGGAGATCCTTCGGATTCAGGGTATATCCATTGTAAGCACAATAGGCTTTCAGGGACTTGGTGAATTTGTTGGTTGTCCAGCGGGTTGTTTTTGTCGATTTTACAAAATCCTCCAGGGCTTCTTCGCGGACAATACATACATTTACGTGGTTTCCTTCCGGATCAAAGTAGACATCGGCCCATTCTTTAAAGTTCGATCCCATGTCGGCAAGCAGTTTACGCAGGGTTACATCTTTCAGCGGAGCATCTATTTTCCGGGGGGAGGGGACCGAAAGATAGAACCTGAGGCACTGGGCGAAGAAATTGAGGTCGGCATTCCATTCCTCTTCGTTGTAATCGTCAAAAAGGTTTTTCCCGAAATCGTCGGCTATTTTCCGGGTTGCTTTGTAGTTGTTGCGTTCGGTTTTCTCATGGTAATAGTCTGAAAATGCCGTATACAATACTCGGGCTTCGGTGGAATCGTCCGAGTTCCGGAGCGGGAAATTGGATGTGAAGCAAAACTTCGGGGATTTGCTGAAGGGAATTTCGTACGACTGGTTGTTTTTGGGGTTGACGGTCATCACGCCGGTAATCGTGTCGTAGAAGAATTCAAACGGTAAATACCGGTCGGCATCATCTACCAGAATATAGTCTGTATATTCCGTCACCCGGTCGTAAATATGCGGATTCTTTGTAATCTCCGGATTCCGGCCGGGCAGTGTGACCGATTTCTTAAAGATATTCAGGGCAGAAAAACAGAATGATTTACCACTCCGGCCGTGGCTTTCTTCTTCCGGGCTTATTTTGTTGTCGATGGCAAATACTGCCCAGGGACGTGCCCGGTTCTTGTATTGGTGGAGCAAATACCCGATTGCGAACATTTTGTTGATGAGATGTTCTTTCTGATCGCGGATCTCCTCCGGAGAAAGTAATTCCCCGTCGATACAAAATTTGTGTTCCTGCAGGTATTTTTTCCGGTATTCCGGTTCCTTTTCTTCCAGTCGGGTTTCCAGTTCCGTTTGCCAGTGTACCCGGCTGGCATTGATCAGGTAGCAGAAAAATAAGCTGTCCTGATTATAAATTTCGATATCATAAGTATCATTATCCTTATTCCAGGTGATCTGGAAGGGCTCAGGAAGGAGGCGGAAATTGTGCGGGATTACCTTTTCTTCCCAAACGCACTGTGATGTATCTCCGGGCCGGAATTCCCTGATTTCTTCTCCGGTGACTTTTATGGTCTTGTTGCGGAAAAACAGGAACTGGGATTCGGCATCATAATCGGTAAAATCCAGTTTCAGCTTCTTCAGTCCTTTCAGGGTGGCTTCGGAAAGCTGATTAGGTTTACGAACCACATTGCGGAGGGGAATGGGCAGATAGCGTTTTTCCATGAATTCCAGCATGAAATCTTTGATTTCTTCGGGTTCCACTTCCCGTACCACATTGTCTTCGACACGGACAAAAATGCTTTTACCTTTGGTGTTTTTATATTCGATGCGGCCGAAGCCGTTTGCATTCAGGAAGAACAGAGCGTGTTCATCGTTGAAGTAGTATCTTTTTCCGTCCTCCTTTGTCACTTCATCCCAGAAACGCAGGGGCATGGCTACATTCATCAGTTTCTGGAAGTCTTTCCGGTCCGGATAGAGTTCTACATAATCCCGGAGATCTTTCCGGGGTTTACCGCGGTTGTCCTTATATTCCCGTAATGATTCGGGCAGCCAGATAAAACGGATATCCAGGTATTGCAATCCCAAACGGATGGCTGACCGGATACCGGTCTCGTCGATGTCCGGAAGAACGTATAAAGTTTCCACGCACCGCATAATCATTTTGTATTGGGATTCTGTCAGCCGGGCTGTCTCGGAGTTTAGCCAGAGGACGTGATAACCAAAGCCGGCAACGTTGAGCGAATCCCGGTCGCCACTGCATAAAACGGCTTCCGGAAGTTTTTCTATTTCTTTTTCCTGTTCCCGGCCTTCCGGATCTTCCCGCATTTGTTTGTTCCGGGAATCTTCATACGCTTTCTGGAGCTGGTGAAGGCCGTTGATGTAATCCTTCGGTTTATTGCCGGCATAGGAAAAACGATATTGCTTTTCCGGATTAAGCGGCTGATAGATTTTTTTCCAGTCCTGATGATCGAACAGGAAAATAGGATAGTTTTCCGTTGCGCGGGTGATCCGGGCTTTCCGGTTTTTGATGTAGGTAAACGACTTGAGGGAAAAGACGTAGTATTTTCTGCAAACATCTCTGGTTACCTTAGGACCGAGAACCTGTAATTCATTGTCGGAAATGGTGTCGTTGACCTCAAAGGAATAGCTGCCTTCTTCTTCATCGCTCCGGGCGTCCCGGTATTCCACATCCGGCTTATTGATATTCTGCCTGAGGGCACCGATATTGTACCGGCCGGCTAAAAGGGCTATCGCTTCGCGGAAGCTTTTTCCTTCTTCCCGGGCACATACCTGGATACCGTTGCGGGGGACCTGGTCGTCTCCGAAGTCGGTTACCAGCCAATTGCCGTCAGCGGCTTGTTTCAGAGAAGCTGAAGGCGTTCTTTCTTCCCGTATCTTGAATCTCTTTTCCCTTGTTTCCAAGGCCTGCCGGGCCTGAGGATAATAATACAGGATGATATCCAGGCCACCATTTGTGGCATCCAATATGTTTTGTTGTTCTACATACATAGTTACGTTGTTACATTCATTTTCCTTGAATTTTGCTGTCCTGCTCTTTCAGATTCCACATGTATTTGGGAATCGTTGTCAGGAATCCGCCGATTTCTGTCACCAATTCTGCGGCCGGTACTTCACATGCAAAATGGTATTCAAATATTTCACCGCTAAATTGGAATTTTCCGTTTTTCTCTTTGAGGACATATCGGTCAAAAAGAATTAACAGCCCATATAACTCACTGTTTATACCGGCCGTTTTCATTGTTTTTTCCGTAATTTTTCCTGACATATACATAACAGCGAAGTGGAGATGTTACCGTTTTATGCTTCAGAATGAATGTTTCGAATCCCCATCGCTGAAGATTTTTGCAAATAAACTCTGCTCTGGCCGGATCTCTTCTGATTGTTATATATTCCCAGTTGCGGGAGAGTTCTTTTTTCATTGATAGTTGATTAAAACGGTTTTCTCTTTATTTGTAAATTTGTTTTTGGTTTTGCCGGATTTCTGCTAATGAACAATCCAGCTCTGCATCCCGGTCTACTAAAGTTCCGGCAATGGCTTTTACTTCATTCACAGACATTTGTTCTTTTATTGTATTGGGGATCGATTATTGTTTCTGGTTTTATTTCCAAAAATTTCAGAATAAACATAGAATCGTTTATAAAGAGTTCCCGATCGTCAGGAAAATCCTTAAATTTAAATCTTATTTCAAGGGAATTATTCTCGGGTTTACACCTGCGATTTGTTTCGTTGGCTTTCTGTATTCGTTCGTCTACCGATTTTTTGTATTTATCAAAATCTGATTCTTTTAACAGAAAACGGTCATCGACCCGTAATAATTTATCGATATTCTTTTGTAGTTTATTTTTCGGGACTCTGGTAAGAGTGTACTTTATCATGTAAATTTTCTCCATAACTCAAATTCTATAAGTTAATCACCAATTATGACACGTCCTATGCTTTTTTGAGGGCCGGTAAAGTTTGAGAAGTTGACTAGATCAGTATTTTGGTATAGTTTGATACCAACTTTTCGAAATCTTTCATAGTTTCTCCGGTCTATGGGATATAAACCCCAGGATTTCATGTCTTCATTTAATTCTCGAACAGAATGACTGAAATGGCATAAACAGTTTTCTGCACCGTAACGATGTGTGAAATCATTTGATTGAAAGGCTTTTTGATTTTTCGAAATATGGATGTTCAGGTGTTCAAGACAACGAAAATTTAATCTTAGTTCTCCTAATCTTGAATATTCCTTTTCTTCCAGATAGGCCCGAAGTTCTAATTTATAGAAACCGAAACCTCCCTGTTCATGGTTATAGAAGTAATGTATTTTCATATTTGAAGAATTAGAGGTTAATATCAAATTCTGGTGTTCTGGCAGTTGCTACAAATGCTTCGCCGGCATTATTCCAGGTAACCCTAATGCCCCGGTTATTTTGCTCGACAAATCCGACTATCTCTTTTACATAGAGAGAATCAGGAAGATAGTTGACTGTTGAAATCAGGATATTGAGATCCGATTTCCGGATGGCGTTTTCAAAGTCAGAGACGCGGTAGTGTTGTTCTTTCTTTTTCATGTTTTGATGTTGGGAATTAATTGACCGGAGAGGGGATTCGAACCCGGATAACCTTCTGTCAGCTGTTCGCGCGATAGCCGTTGTCCTTACATATTACGCACCTGCGATCTTCTCCGGAGGGTGTCCCGGCCATGACGCTACGGCCGGGACTTTGTGAAAGAACTCACCGCTTTGGACTTTCCCCGGTGCGGCATCCGGAGGTCACTCAACACAGACTATATTCCTAATTCTGTAACTATTCCGATGAGCGCAACGGCATTGGTTACATTAAACTTGTCTTTTAGTTTTTCGATCCGGCTTTTGACGGCAGGTTCGGAGATACACAAAGAGGCTGCAATCTCTTTGGCTGTTTTGCCGGATTTCAATTCACGGAGGGTTGCAATTTCGTGACTTTTTAATGCGATATCGCTGCCGCATATTTTTCCACGACCGGGACAATCGGTTCGCTGGCAGGCAGAATTGTAGGTATCCGGATTGATCTGATCATCGATGCTGTCCGGATCTCCGTCAAGGGCTCCGAATTTGCAGAAAAGCCACTGCCTGAAACCGGACTCAAAACCGGTAATACCGAATTGTTTCCGGATGAATTCCTGACCTTCTTTGTCTTTCATGTACATTTCTACAAAATTACGTTTCTCCATACTGGGTAAATCCTGGAATAAAATCCGTACGCCGTTGTAAATTGCATATAGTTCCCCTCTGTGGGCGAATATTTCGGTACCGGAAAATATTCCGGCCGGAATGTTGGCACTTTGGCCAATTTGTCCTAAATTTGTTTCCATGACTGATAAAGTTTAATCCCGCTGAAAGTTCCCCAACCGCAGGCGGGATTTTTGTTAGTATTAAGATTCTAAAAGTCTGCAAGTCTCTCCTACCCAAACAGAACAGTCGTTACAACCTATTGAAAACTGAACTGATTTATTCTCAGGATTATAAAGTCCGGTTCTGATATCTCCAACTTCCACGCCAACACGATTCAACTCCCAAATAAGGCCTCCATTCTCTCCTGTTACATCTTCGATGACAACCTTTACGGGTATACTTTTTATTTCTGACATAACTAAATTTTAAAGGGTTGATATTGATCTAAAATTCTTCTCATCAGAGTGCTGCAATTTCGTTTTTGGCTTTCTCTGTTCTTTCTTTTTCTTCTTTGGCAATCATAATTGCAAGATCGATTACTTTTTGGCTATGAGTTTCGTCATTAAAAACTCTCCAATCACAAGCGGGATTTTTTGTTTATGTTCTTGTTTGTCTGCTTTTTTAAATTAGAAAAACAGTTTGTCCGGATTGAGCCTAACGCAATATTATGAGGGATGTAAAGTTCTTCAACACATTGCATAATCTTACCGTACTGTTCTTCCGTCAATTTGGAGGTTTCAGAACCTAGCCAAAGTGGATAATAACCTAAACTCGCCAAATGAAGGGCATCACGTAAACCGTTACATAATATTGCTGCTGGAAGCTTTTGGAAATTTTTATACTGTTGCTCTTTTTGGAAAGCTTTAAACTTTTGGGTTAACACATTCAGTCCATAAACATAGTTTTTAGGTTTGTTACCAACACAGAGAATACGGTATTGCTTTTTGGGATGTAAGGGTTGATATATTTGGCTCCAGCCTCCATGTTGTAATTTGAAAATGGGATAATTTTCAGTGGCTCCGGTTATTCTCGCTTTAGAGTTACTGACATGACTAAAACTCACTAACGGATAAATACCATATTCAGCACATATTTTAGGGGTTAAAAAGGGACTAAGTACTTTTAAGTCAGATGTTGAAATTTCTGTTTTATATACAAATGAATAATCCCCTTCGGTTTCTTTTGGGAAAGCCTCCCGATAGCATATAACCGGTTGATATGTTTGCCGGATTTCTTTGTTTTGAATGGGTGTATCAGTCTGCATAATTGTAAGATTTAAGGGTTATTTATTCAGGTATTCTGCAATAGCCAATCGGACGATGTGAGCTATTTTGGTATTCATTTCCTTTGCTTTTTCATTCAGCAAACGTTCCATTTCCTCTGGAATTAGCACGTAAAGACGCTCTGTCGGGCGCTCAAGTGCAAGATTCATACTTTTTACTGTTTTTTCTTCCATATCTTTTGATTATATTTATACTGCAAACATACAAAACAAGATAATACAAATAGTGTATATTGTGTTAAAATTACTATATATGCTATCATTTTAGACTAATTATAAATAGGAAAAATGTTTAATGGTCATAAAATCAGTAAATTACTAGAAGAACGACATCTTAAGAAGAAATCGTTGATAGAATATATGCAAACATATCCATCAGGTTTAGATGCTATTATTAAAGATGGTAATCCCAGAGCAGATACATTAGAAAAGATTGCAGACTTCTTTCGACTGCCTATTGATTATTTCTTTGACCGTAACATTGAAATATCTGATCTAAGCCCATTAATTACCGGTAATGGTAATAAAATACAGCACGGAGATGGTAATATAATGATCGAAACTCAAGCGAAAGAGATCGAGCATTTGCAACAATTACTGGCAGAGAAAGAACGGACCATACAGATATTAATGAAAAAGTAATATGGCAACAATCTATGACTCCCGTTTCAATTTTGATACTCAATTAAAGGCTTTGGGCTTTATCCCTCAAAATAGCAATAAAGAAAAAGAAGATGTCTATCAGGCAACTCATTTAGGATCTCGATATGAAAGGCATATTACGGTGTATATCCATTACGATGCTCCTATATTTCTAAATGAAAGTCTGTGTACTTCTATGTCTGTATATGCCGATGATAATCTTATTTATTCAGGTATGCGGCCGTTTACAGCAGAACAATTCTATTATATATTTTCAAGTATATTGCCTAATGAAGAATATATCCAAAAATTGCAGAATGCTTTAAGGGAGTATGAATATTTACCTGACAATGAATAGGGCTTTATGCTTCTTTTAATGCATGAAAATCCATTACTAATAGATAATTGAAAATAAAGAAATATTGAAAGAATTAACTTAAGTGATTTGTTGTTGAAATTATTGTAATGAATGAAGAATTAGTAAAATTGATAAAAGATTTATTTAGTGAAGCAGGTACAAACAAGGTAACTTTTTGGACATTAACACTAATCTTAATTGTTAATATTGGTGTTGTTATTATTAATTGCCTTGCCCAATTTAAATTAAAAACGAAAGAAAAAAGTATTTTAAAGTATGGAAAAATTCAAGATAGATCTATAGAGATTTGTGTCGAATTATATAATAGATTGGAACAAATTTCTTTGCTTACAGAAATTGCTAATGCAGAAGAATTGGCTAAGAAAGTGAATGATATAAATGCTTTTATATCTCATTATAAGTTGTTTATTTCAAATGAATTACAGAAATGTTCACAAGAAATTACAGATTACTATATGACAGTACTGACTGTGCCATCCTCAAAAGATTGGGGAAAGGAAAAGAAATTATTTGATCAATTTAGTAAGACATTTAATAAATGATATTAGAGGTTCCTAAAATATTTAAAGCAAATGATGTTGTAACTTTTATTGATAACATGCAGATTATCTTTAAGCTGCAAGAATCTATGACTCCATGTGTTAAAATTGATCTCACTAAAACCAAACAGATATCTGCTTTAGGTATTTTATTAATTTATAAAGTTATAGAATATACATATATTAATAATTGTTTTAAAAAACCAGAATTGCAGGTAAATGACTATATTCAACAAAAATGGAAAGAATATGGTTTTTATGAACTAATTTGTTTATATATTTCTAATAAAGACATAGCAGATAAAGGTTATAAGGAATTATCTATAAAATTGCAAGATAAATTTTTTATTGCACCTCAGGCTCTTTTACGATCTGATAGCTATTCAAAAGAAATGATTGAAAAAAAGTTTTTGCCACCAATTAAAGAGTATTATAAAGGTTTCCCAAAAATAATTTCAATGATTTTTTTATGTTTAAGTGAAATATTGTTGAATTTTTGGGAACATGCTGTTAATGATATGCGATCAATAATTGTAGCGGAAGGTAATAGGAATAATATAGAAATAATATGTGCAGATACAGGAGAAGGCATTATTTCAACTTTAGGTAGTGCTTATAAAGAATATGAATATACCCCAGAAAAAATTATAAAGAAGTCTATAGAGAAAGGTGAAACTTCTAAGAAAATGTCTAATCATATGGGATATGGTCTATGGATTTTAAACGAAATAACAACACGTGTTCAAGGACGTTTACATATATATTCACAAGGTGTTTATCTAAAAAATGAAAATAACAAGACTTTAATAGGGCAAAGTGGTTATTGGCAAGGTACAATAATATATTTATCATTACCTTTAAATAAACCGATAACTTTAGCAGATATTGAATCGTATGAAAATAATAGGCAGATAAAATTAAATATTGCATGAAAACAATAATAGTTAAAAATTTTGGATCAATAATAAGTGATAAAGAAACTGGGTATTCTTTACTGGAAGAATTGAAAAAATCATTAAAGGGAAGCGATGAAATAATACTTGATCTAGAAGGAGTGATTTCTATGGCTACATTTTGTTCAAAACAAGTTTTTGGTTCATTATATTTAGAATTAGGGGCTGAGATGTTTTTTAGTAAGATTAAATTTAAAAATGCAACTAATGATGTTTTAGCGATTATAAAAATAGGAATACAAAGTGCTTTAGAAGAATTTGATAAAAAATAGAACTATAAGTTTATATGATTCTTAGCTTTATTGATTTGTTGACAAAATTGGCAAAAATTAAAACAATATAAATCAAAAGCTTCCAGTGATGTCAAAAATCCAGTCATCTCGACAAAAAACAGAAGGTGTCTGAAAAGGATGCCTTCTTTTTTTGTTATGCTGCCCGTTTATTATCCATTTTTATTTTTAAAACATCTTTGGTCTTCTCTATTATCTCTTTTGGAAAAGTAATCCTCCAGAAATAAGTAAGAAATAAAAGAAAGCTGTTTTTTTTAGCCAGTTTCCTTAGATTATGTGCAATAGCAACCAGGGTAAACTCTGTTTTTACCTTCTCCAGCCCTCTTAATCTAAATCGGTTCCATGCCGAGTTATGCTTTATCTGTGCGAAGACAGCTTCCGGTTCTATACATCGTCTGCCCCGATGATAAATACCTTCTTCGCTCATGAGTTTTTCGCGCGCTTTTTGTTTATACCTGTTAAGTTTATAGTTGACTTCTATGATCCGGTTGGTCTTTGATTTATGACATTGAGATCTCAGCGGGCAACCCTCACAGTTCTGTGCCTGATAACGTTTCAGTACGGATACATATCCCAAATCGGACTTACTTTTCCTTTGACCTGTATATTCCATATGTTGTCCCATCGGGCATACGTAGTAATCCTGTTCCCGATTGTAGTAAAGGTTCTGTATGGCAAAAGCATCCTTCTTCCAGGCACGCTTCTGCTCTTTGTGGAAATAATTGTACTTGACAAAAGCCTCTATACCCGCATTCTCCA
>OLIS01000358.1_pt1 | contig 35348 bp, 48 predicted proteins | sample 1601351 | NCBI WGS metagenome assembly OLIS01 (sample SAMEA2452122, study PRJEB22498) | human gut metagenome | biome: human feces; feature: human gut; material: feces | place: Australia | collected 2012
TATTGGGTTATCCCTCCTACGCCGCCTTCGCTCTGGACGAAGAGATGGCCAAAACCCCAGAAAATGCTTACGCACTGCTCGATCAGCTGTGGAAACCCTCGCTCGAATTGGCCAAGAAAGAGCTCGAAGAGATGAAAGCCATCAAAAAGGCCGAAACAGGTGACGACAGCTTCGAATCGTGGGACTGGTGGTACTACGCGGAAAAGGTGCGCAAACAGAAATATGACCTCAACGAAGAGGAGTTGCGCCCCTACCTCTCGCTGAGCAATGTATTACAAGGCATATTCCAACTCAGCAACCGGCTGTGGGGAATCACCTTCCGTCCGGTATCCGTTCCGGTGTATCACCCCGAATGCGTTGCCTATGAAGTGTTAGACAAAGATAACAGCCATCTGGGCATTCTCTATTTCGACTTCTATCCACGTCCCGGCAAACAGGGCGGTGCTTGGTGCGGAACTTATCGCGATGCCCATTACGAGAACGGGAAACGGGTAGCTCCCGTAGTTACGATTGTGGCCAATGTCAGCCGTCCGGCAACCAAAAACGGCGTGGCTCTGCTCAATCTCGACGACGCCGAGACTCTCTTCCACGAGTTTGGTCACGCACTGCACAGCCTCTTCTCGCAAGTCAAATACACCGGGCTGGCAGGCGTTGAGCAGGATTTCGTCGAGCTGCCCTCTCAGATCATGGAGAACTGGGCATTCGAACCGGCCATGTTACGCATGTACGCCAAACACTACCAGAACGGAGCCCCCATGCCGGAAGATTTGATCGAGAAGATCCGCCGCAGCTCACTATTCAATCAAGGCTTTACCACCACCGAACTGCTGGCTGCGTCACTTTCCGACCTGGACATCCACACCATTACCGAATACAAACCGATCGACCTGAACCGTTTTGAAAAGCAGATGCTCAACGAAAAACGGGGATTGATTCCGCAAATTGAACCACGCTACCGTTACCCCTACTTTGCACACATCTTCGGTGGCGGATATGCAGCCGGTTATTACAGCTACATCTGGGCGGAAGTATTGGATAAAGATGCCTACCAGGCCTTTGTTGAGAGCGGTGATATCTTCGATCGTCCGACTGCCGAATCGTACCGCAAAAACATTCTGGAACGCGGGGGCAGCGAACCCGGCATGGAGCTCTACAAAAAATTCCGTGGTCACGAGCCCGATATCAAACCGTTGATGGCCGGCCGTGGATTGATCGAGGTGGAGACCGACTCCACTGCACTGCCAGCACCCATCGATACCGCTGCACGTAATGCCTCGATCCGTCGCATTATCGGCGAGATCGACACCACCAGATAATCCCGTCCTGGCCGTTCCTACGATAATAGCAAACTATTCGAAAAGAGTCCTGCGATTCGCATGAATCGCAGGACTCTCTATTTTAAGTATTTACTGAGTTGAAACCGTGCGAATCTTTGGCAATAAAACTTTAGAATGAGGCAGCACTCGACCAACGGTCAGCCCATCCTGCAAAGCACAACCCACGACATGGTATAAGATTTTCGGAAAGGCAATCTGTTGGACCTCTAAACACGAGAGGCATAAAACCGGCAAAAGTTTTTCATTGATCAATAAAACGATGGCATGCTACACGTGAAGCGACACTATGTAAAAAGCAAACACAAGTTCATGCCCTCCCAACCATCACCTTCCACCCTCTAAATGGCCTACATAAAATATATCCCTTAATCAATAAAATGTACAACCAAGCCCCCTTGCCCGAAAAGTGCGGTGGGGGTAAGAGTAAGAGTAAGAGTAAGGGTGAGGGTGAGGGTGAGAATGAGGGTGAGGGTGAGGGTGAGGGTGAGGGTGAGAATGAGAATGAGAGTGAGAATGAGGGTAAAAACAAGAATAAAAACAAGAATAAAAACAAGAATAAAAACAAGAATAAAAACAAGAATAAAAATATGGCTGTGTCATCTTCCCCTTCCAACCACAAATAAAAAGGGGAGCGGACCTTCCGATCCGCTCCCCTTCAAAATATCTCAGCATCGTTCTTACGTCATGAAGAGTAACGTGCCTCAACAAGCACCCCGATGCAAATAGACGTTGCTACTTGGTCGCCTGGCTTTGTACCAACTCAACTTTCCCCAAATTGAGGGATTTTACACCCGCCAACTGGCTCTTCGCATCACCGACAACCACAATGACCATCTCGCCAAAGTTCAAATCTTTGGCAATGACCTCCTTGGCTTGATCCAGCGTCATCGCTTTCAGGGTCTGAACACGCTGCATCAAATAATCCTCCGGAAGATCGTAAGCATCGATCGTCCGCAACATGCCCAACAAAGCCTTAGGCGTCTCAAACGAACCGTACATCGTTCGCAATAGAGTCGTACGGGTCTGATCCAGATCCTCCTGCGAATAGAGGCTACCATAACCCGACAAAATATCGCGGAACAGAGCTAACGACTCTTTGGTCACCGTCGCCTGAACACTCGAACGAGCAGCAAAATAGTTGTTGTACAGCCCCTGTGCAAAGTTCGAATAGGCCCCATAAGTATAACCATGTTTCAGGCGAAGAATGTCAAACAGCAACCCTTTGGAGCTTGCACCCAGCCGGTCATTGACCACCACTGCCGGATAGGCATCAGGAGCCTTGATCGACATGGCCGGTTTCCCGATCAAAATGTATGACTGACGTGCTCCAGGATAGTCAATGAAATAGACCTTGCTCTCCGGTTTCCACGCCACAGGAGCAAGATACTCGGTAGAGAGATTCTTCACCTCCTTGGCTTTCCAGTTCTTCTCCAACGAAGCCAACGAAGCAACCACCTCTTTCTGATTCAAGCCACCGACAAAACTCATCTTGGCCACCGAAGGCGACAAGTGGGTCTCATAGTAATTCTTCACATCGTCCAACGTCAAAGCCGAAAGCGTCTGTTCGGTCCCGTCCGCAGCAAAGCTCAAAATCGACGACGACCCAAAGACCAGACGACGGAAATAGAGCTGAGCAATCATATCGGGCTGGGTCATATTATAGCGCATATCGTCGAGCATACGGCTCTTCACCTGAGCAAATGCAGCCGTATCCCAACGCGGATGCAACAACATCTCCTCCACCAGCGCCATTACCTGCGAATAGTTCTTCTTCAGGCAGCTACCCGACAAAACCATACTCTCGATACCCGACTGGAACGAAAGCTGCGCTCCAAGTTGACCAATGGCCTCTTCCAGTTCGGCAGGCGTCTTGGAGGCCGTACCCTCGTTGAGCATATTGGCCGTCAGCGATGCCAAACCAGCCTTCTCTGGCGTGTCAGTCAGCAAACCATGGCTCAACTCGATCGTGAAGTTGACCAACGGCAGTTCGTCATAAACCAGTCCACTGACCTTCATGCCGTTGCTGAGCGAATCGTTCCAAATCTTCGGCAGATTCAACTCCGGCGTATTCGACAACAAAGCCGGCTCAACACTGCGATCAAACGACGACGGAGTACGTTCATACGGATCATCAACAATCGCTCCACCCTGCGAGTTGAGCTCCTGCTCTTCGATCGACTCCTGATCCACAACCGCCGGTACCGAACCGGTCAGCACCAAAGCAGACTCCCCTGTCGGTACAATACTCAACCCCAGATAGGGTTTCCCTTTAATATATTTGTTGTAAACCCGCATCACATCCTCGGGAGTCACAGCCTGATATTTTGCCAACTCCTTCAGCGACCGATCCGGAGCACCACCAAAGATGTTGTTCAACGCCATGTTCTGGGCTTTGTCCAGATTCGAAACAAAGTTGTTGTAGAGTCGGGTCTCCTCCATCGTTTTGTAGCGTTCGAGATCTTTGGGATCAATGCCCTCCTTCTCAAAACGGGCCAAAGCCTCCTGATACCCCTCATAGACATCATTCAGATTCACCCCAGGGAAGGTGGTCGCAATCAAACGGATCATACCGGCAATCTCTAACTGACTGTTCGCCATATAGACATTCGGAACCAATTTGCGCTCCTCAACCAACACCTTGTAAACCGGCGATTTCTTGTCTCCAGCCAACAGATTGCACAAGAAATCCAACGCATAACCATCCTCATTGTACATCTCCACGGACGGATACCCCAAAACAATCATCGGAGCATTGCAGAACGGATCCTCATACGAAATCCGTTTGGTCGAATCCAACGTGACGTTCTGTACCTTTGGAGTCTCTGGCTTTGGACGTGCCGGAATCTCACCAAAATATTTCTGAATCAACTCTTTGGCCTGTGCCTTGTCAAAATCTCCAGCCAGTACCAATGTCGCGTTACTCGGCGTGTAATACTTGTTGTAAAACTCCTTCACATCCTCCACCGTCGCACTGCGCAAATCGGGAATCTCTCCTATCACCTCCCAACTGTACGGATGTCCTTTCGGGAAAAGGTTTTTATCCAACAATTCACTCATCAAACCGTACGGAGCATTCTCATATTGACGTTTCTCGTTGGAAACCACATCAATCTCCCGTTTCAAGCCCCCCTCGGTCACCGTATTGATAAAATACCCCATACGGTCCGACTCCATCCACAGAATCTTTTCCAGCGCATCGCGGGGCACCGACTCGAAATAGACGGTCATATCATTCGCAGTCCAGCCATTGAAGTTGCCCCCCATGTCGGTAATCTTTTGGAAAAAGGCATTGCGAGGCAAGTTCTCGGAACGCTGGAACAACATGTGCTCAAAAAAGTGCGCAAAACCGGTCTTCCCCGGTTTTTCCCGGCTGCTTCCCACATGGTAGGCAATGGCCATCGAAACCGTCGGATCGGAATGGTCCTCGTGCAAAACCACCTCCAAACCATTGTCCAACGTATATTTTTCATACTTCAGGGAGACTTTGTCCTCCTCTTTACAGCCGCTTAGGCCCACTATCATCGTAGTCATCAGTAATGGATAAAACAACGTTTTCTTCATATACTCAGTTTTTTGATTGTCGAAATTTACGATTTTTTCTTCAAAACAACGGTCACGCTTCCTAAAATATGCGAAATCAACCGGACTGGACAACAACTGGGCAACCGAAAAAAATCAAAAACCCCAACGCCCCCTTCGACAAGGCAACAGCGTCCGCCCACCTTCCCCTCAATCAGCCCACACAATTAAAATTGGATTCGGGGAGAAGCTGATAAACCTGACTTTAACGTCACCTAAAGGAGAGCCCAAATTTGCCTGCCACACTACGCGATCTGTGTGTTTAAGGAAGCTCTTCGCAATGGCAGACAAATCAATAAAAATAACGCCAAACAGATCGAGGTATTGTTGTTCAAAATCTGCGCACAATATCTTTATTGATTCGTGTTGGCGATTCCCCTTCAGAAGAGAAACTAATAGGTCAGATCAATATCGACTGCTTGCAAAAAAAAGAGCCTTACGACACATTCCCATTCGCCCATAGTCCCCCACACATCATGAGAACAGCTTCGATGCCGGCAATCACCACAATGGCGCCCCAGATCCACAGCAAAGCCCGGCCCGGACGTTCGCAACGATACCGTTGCAGAATGGCTTCCCGACGACTCTGATTATACCTCCATCGACAAAAGACAAAAGGAATAACAATTAAGATTAAACTAATCAGGGTCATCACCATGCGATCCAACCCCAACCTATAAACAAACGTGATCACAGGAAACAAAATATCCAAATACCAACAGACCATAATCAAGGTCTCCCCATCACCTGGCCCCGTTCTCCGCTTGTGGTTTACCTCTCCTACACACCAGATGTAATCAATAGGTTTTAATAGTTTCATTGTGTTACTTCCCATATTGATTGATTGTCCTAAAAAACGTTTCAAAAAACCGCTGAATCAATTGTTTCAATTTACAGGTTACGAGCCATTTATCATTTGTATAAATCGACAACTGGCTAAATGACATTCTTGCTTGTTTGGCCGGTAAATTTTCCCTCTGCAAATCAACATTTTTTGAGAAAGCTGACCTGCACAGACCGACAGAACAACGCTCCATTTTTTACATTTTTTCGCCTCAGGGAGCGTTCCTTGCATTGAGGGCAAAAAACAACTTCGGAAACCTGCAAAAGTAAAGTTCCACAACGTCGCACCCTGCACAGGTGTTCGACATCATGGAACTCGAAATGGATAACAGAACTACTTCTCGTTATTGTTCTTATCGGCTTTCTTATCAGGAATCGGTCGGGGCAGATCAGCGGCAGCGTCTCCCATCTGCTCCAAATAGGCATCGTACATATCGAGAATCCAAGAGTCATCCTCCTCCGCCTCATGCTTGTGAACCTTGCCTTCAGGACCCTTGAACCACTTCTTGCAGAAATCCTGAAGCCCAGGATAACGATCCTTCATCAATACCGAATTGACCAACATGTAGGGATAAACAATCCCTTCTGGATCATTGTGGAAACGAATACCGAAATTGGTCTGGAGTGATCGGCTCATACCGTTGATACCTGATGCAACCCATATTTTCCACCAGTAGGTTGTAGCGTTTTTGCCCACCTTGTCCACACAAAACAGACGTTGAATGGTGTTGTAACGGCTTGCAAAGTTGGGCCTGGCAAGCGGATGAGACTCCCAACGAAGACCGTCCGGATGATTTTCGGTCATTTCGACATAGTCAATGCACACAACATCATCGGCCGTATAGACAATGGGCTCCCTGTCTTCCGGAGTTTTGAGGACTTTGAAAGAGAAGTTCTCATTTTTAAAAACGGAACTTTCTGCATGCCATCCGCGGAGAATATAACAATCAACCTTCTCACCCGACTTGAGTGTAACAATCACGTGATCGGATTCAAGATCCTCCGGATCTTTGGCTGCGGCCTGGAAAATCGTGCCAACCGTGACACACAAAACCGATAAACAACATAAAAATAGATGTTTCATAACTACCTCTATTTAAGTGGTAAACACTCAATCATTTTGTGGAATGTAATCCTCAAGCATCAGTATGATTTTACTGCGATTCGAGGTACGGGTTTGGCGAATAAGCTCAGCCAAAGCAGGATCGTCGGAAATGTACTCTACAATCCGCTCCCGAAACCCCTCCTTCGCATTTCGACTGGCTGACCCAACATCATGAAATTCCGTATCACCCGTTTTACGCAGATAATAGGCTGTTCGTGAACGACTCAAAGATCGCTGTTTGTACAGCACCTCTATTCCGCCATTATTATCAATGCCAAACCCTTTTTCGGAGTAAACATATGCGCCAATATAGGGAGTTTCCATGTACACCCACATCCAGCCAATCTGCTCAGCCGGAATGAAGGTCCGTAGATGGTCGGGAGCAGCAACGTGCCAGCAAACAATCGAATCCACAGCTCCAAAAGGATATGTCTCTTTGCTTTTGTCTTTGTAGAAGGCTCGACGCAGGAGTTTGACATCCCGAGAGTAGCGGGGAATTTCAATGCGATCCTTCTCGGCGCATTCAATGACACGACCGTCCTTGAGGTAAATTCTCCCCTGAACAAGCGACGAAGCCTGTACCGCTAAACCCGTCAATGCACTCAACAACGACAACAAAACAATTCGTTTCAACATAATCCATACATTTTTTATAAAAGTACGAATTTATATTGGATAATCGAGTGTGGTCAAACCGAAAAAGAGTGAGATAATCTTTCCGAAATCCTTAGTTTTTTGTCATAAAGCGACGGATCAAAGACAAAGATTATACATAGGAATACTGCTTCGGTTAGCTGGAAGAGTACATTCCATGAATGCAGTAAGGCTCGGTATCTCCTTCCGGCAAGGCGATGATCCATCATTTTACACAAGCCACTGCCACCTTAGCAGAGTCGGGCAATTAACACCCAGTGACCATACGGAAGGTGCACCCTCCCTTATGACATGCAATATACTTTATGTCAGCAAGCAATGTCGATCGCAGTGCAGTGGCGGTTGGATGTTTTGTCAACGGAGATCGGCAACGAGCGATTTTTTTTTTGGAAAGGAATAAAAACGCAAGGTACATAAACATTCAAATGGAAAGAATGAAATACTACCAATTCGACTATTCAATTTTAATATCAATTCCCTGTTTATCAGGGGTTAATTGTGGCGAGGTGTGCTATTCCTAACATATAGCCGTACATGAGCCGGTTAATATTAGAATTTGTTTCGAGTACAAAGATATACAGAGTTATTCAATATAAAGCGTTAATTGTCAGATTTTTGTGTCTGTTTTCACTTTCCGACAAAAGTGAAAGGAGTATCGAACTCATTAAGAGATACATGAACGATAAAAGCCCTCGAAAACGATGTATTTTCGAGGGCTTTTGATGTTTTACAGACCTGTCCGTTTTTGACGGGAACCGGTTGTTTGGGGTCAATCGGCGTAGCGTCGATTGACGGGTTTGACGTGTATCTCGATACGTCGGTCGTCCAAGATTCGGCGGACGGCTTTCCATAGGGGAAGTTTTTCTACTCCGGCCAGTTTCATGGCCTCGACTATCATTGTGTTTTCAACTAATTGGAGATAGTCTTCTTCCCGAATCTCGACGTATTTGTGAAGGTCTTTTTTGAGTCTTGCCATAAGTCGCGGGTTGTTGAATTGTTATTTCTCGCCGAAATCAGCGGGCGTCTCGCCCCAAAGGGAATTGTTCCAGTGGAGCACTTCGATTTTGTCGATTTCGGAGGCCATAGCTTTAAGAAAGATTTCCGCTTTTTTGATGGCGGCGTTTCTTTTGCGTGAGGCCGTTCGTTTCTCGTTAAACCACGTTAGGGCTGTAAGACTATCGGTGTAGATGATTGCCGGACTGAAACGATGTTCGATGATGTATTTTGCGGCTTCGACGACGCCCAAAAATTCACCGATATTGATGGTCTGGTTTCCGATATTCTGTTCAAAGAGGAGTTCGCCGGTGGCCAAATCAACGGCTCTGTACCGGGTAACTCCTCTTTTCATAGAATGTGCCCCGTCGGTGGCTATTCCACGTTCCGGACGCATTACAAACCGGGAATGGTCGGTGTGCTGAATCCGTCGTCGGCCATTCTCCGCAGAAGTCTTGCGGCAGCGGATTTGAAGCTGTTGATTACGCCTTCCAAGTTTTCGATGTCGGTGCGGCGTTGTAACAGGGAGACAACTCCCGATACTGTCTTGCTGGAGTATGAATTTCCTCTCAGCGGGTCGAAGTAAACGGTTTTGTTTCCGAAGTTGACGGTTACCCGGTAGGTTTCACCCGGTATCACCAGGGTGTCGATCGTGGCCTTGAAAAGAAGCGGTGTGGCCGCTACTACGACAAACCCGTTGCGTGAGTGCATTGCTTTGAGTTCGACCGAATACAATATGTTCGGCTGGACTTTGCCTTTCAGGTCTTCAGACAATACACAGATTTTCTTCTTGTAAGGTGAATCCTCACGTACTCCTCGCAGTTGCTTGGTCTTTGAATGGCGCGACACGAATCCGATGATCTCGCCGGTTCTTTCCGAGGTCGCAAATTTTAATTGCGTTCGCTCTGATATCATACTCCGTTCTCATATTATTCCAATCTGGTTTTACGGTCAATTAACAAAATGTAAATCAGTCATTATTATTAAAATCATATCGCAAATTTATATTTTCATTTCGGAGTAAGCAAATAAATTTACGACTATTTTATAGCTGAAGAACCGGCTATTTACAGAGAGAAAAGGAGCCTGTTACCATAGTCTTTCGTCTTCGGAAAAATGGCTGAAACGCTCGTCAGTAGTGGACGTTGAGTGGTTGCCGTGACATTTCCAGTACCGATAGACCCTTTCGTCTTTTTCTATACGGAAATAAATATCGTCGGCATTGATGTACTGTACCCCCTGTTCGGTGGCAGGATTGATCCATGTGGCGGAATTTTCTATCCTCGGATTCTTCCCAACATATAATTTCTGTTTCTCGGTACCGAAAATAAAGATGTTCTGCATTCGCACGTCATCGCCCACATCGAACCGTCGGGCGTATGCTGCAAAATCGTAGATGTCGGTTTGAAGCAGACTTCCTCCGAAGTACGATGCGGCACTGTCTTGCAACTTGCAGAATGCCCGATTCAACGGCTGGCGAAGTCGGATTTCGTTCAGCCGTGCTGTTGTGACGGCATTTTTGGTGACGTAAACTACACGGAATCCGTTTCGGGTGGTGTCGCATACTTCGAGATGCCGGACGACCTCCTGCGCACGGTTGATGCTGTCGTCTATCGGGTCTCGTGAGCGGATGCAGTCTTTCAGCATCCCGATACAGATGATAAGTATGAGGAGCATCCACGGAAGGAGCCGGAAGCCTATCCGCCACCGGATTTCCCGTTTGGTCTGTCGTTTTAACTCTTCTTCTGTCATGGCGTCATTGGATTAAAGGTGTTTCGGAAGGATCAGTAATCCCCGTTTGTTGAGCTCTGCACGGAGCAATTTCACTAACTGCTCCAAGGTCTTCACTTCCTGTCTTTCGCCGGCTTTGCGATGAAACAGCGGGGCGAAATAGAGCTTGTGATCGTCCTTGGTCGGATACGAGAGGCCGCCGAGGCAGAATTTCTCCGTTCGTATCTGGAACAGTCCGTTGATCAGTTTACATTGTTTGGAGGACGGCACCGTGATTGCGTATTCGGGAAGTGCCTCGGCTACCATTTTCAGGATAGGTCGGATGACTTCATCCGCATAGTTCGGTACTGAAATAGTCAATTTCGGTGCGGGTTGCATATCGGCCTCGGCACGTTCGATGGTGTCGAGCTGTTCGGAGACTTTCGCATCGCGTTGAAAGTAGCTGTTTAACAGTTCTTCTATTGTCATAACGTAGCTTTTAATGGTTCGTGTAAATAAAGAATAATGCTTCGGACGAAGGAACCGGTGCAAGCCGCCCTGTTATTTTTATGCGGCAGCTTCGTCGATGTGCTGTTGAGCCTCCTCGACGGACGAGATGGCGTCGTCGATTGCATCGATGGCGTCGGTCATACGGGAGCCGTTGTCCGATGATTGGAGGCTTTCAGGCATGTTGTCGTAGGCATCCTGTTCTTCGTCCTTGATGTCGTTCAATGATGCGATGATTTCGTCGAGGGAATCTTTCACATCTTCGAGTTGTTTCCGTCTGTCTTTGTTCATGATTGATTGGTTTTATTGATATGATATTGAATGAAATTTTGCTGCATCGTAAATCATTCATATCTTTGCATTTAAGTATTAAAGCCTATTTATGTCTAATTTTGAAATAATTATCAATTGTATTACAGCCCTCGGTGCATTGGCAACCGCAGGGACCTTTATTTATGTGATTAAAAGCCAGAGAGGAACACAGAAACAGATTGACAGTCTGTCCCAGATGGCGACTACATTTACACGCCAATATGAAATGGCACGTATTCAAGCGGGAAACACCATATACCCCAAAATCCAAATTACATTGAAACATGATGTGATGTGGGGTATGAAGATATTGGTCAAGAATTTGTCTTATCCTATTGAGATTTACCGTATAATTGTACATACAGACCAGCATCATTCCGATATAACCATAAACCCTAAAGGCGATTATATCTCTATAAGGCAAGGTGAAACCAAGCCTATATTACCTGGCGAAATGGTACGACATCCTTTGTACTTGTATTCAGCATCTCTTCGGCTCTTTTTGATAACTCCTTTCGATGAAGCGTATGAAATAAGATATGCGGTCAGCAATGAGCAGGAGTCTTATCAATCGGAAGCTATTCCCATTCTGTTCCGTAAAGAAGACCATGAAAACGATACTGAGACCACTATCACAGCCAAAGAATATAGTATTCACGGAAATATCCCCGGAACAGTAGATGATAACTTTCCAGAAATTTCTCGGGATTCGGAGTGTATTTAATTCTTTTACAAGACATCAAGGCGGGCAATAACCCGATGCCGGGGCGGAACAGACGATGTCTCCGGTTTTGCTGGAGAATATGGTTACGCTTACTCCGATTTGCTTTCGTGCGGCTTTCTTCGCGTCCCGCAGGCGGACGAAGGAGAGCCGGTGTCCGTACCATTTGTCGCAGAACCAATAGTTCGTGGTTGTGAGTTTTGAGGTTGTGATACGGGTGGCGGCATCTGTTCGGGAAGCGAGTAGCAGTTCTGCCGCGTTCTGGAGAAAGTCCGACCAGTCATGATACGGCATTTTCGACTGCCAGAGGTGGTCTTTGAGCATCAAAGGTTGAATGCTGGCTTCCGCACCGGTGTGGTAGCCTAAAATGTCTGCATAGGCGACTTGGGTGGTACCCTCCGATAATGCAGGAAAACAGACACCGCCATTACGACCGGTCGGCTCAAATTTGCCCCAAGCGGATTTCACTTGTCGAACCGCAACTTTCGGTATGCCTGTTTCGTCTGTTCCGTCGTGCAACAATACCGAGGCGGAATGACGGAGTTTCTTCGCTAATGATTTCGATATGAACATAGTGGTGTCTTTTAGAACGGTAGCAACCATGCGGTATAGCCGACAATTCTTTCGTTTTCCCAACTTCGCATTTCCAGAGTAGATTTCAGATTCTTGTAACATTTCACAAATCGAGAATATGAGCCATTCTTATCGTGTTGACGTTCTATCTCGAATCTTTTTGCATTGGCCAGATTCAACAATTCGTCATCACGACACCCCATGTGAAGTCCGTCGGTTTCGATTTGTCTGAACAGTTCGCCGATTTCCGAGAAGTTTTTCTCTATAAGAGAGGTGCTTTCGCAGTATTCCGGATATAGTTTTCGTATGGTAGGAAGGAATTTAGTAACTCCTTTCAGCTTGAGTTTGGGATTATCCTTTGCGATTTTCCGTAACTCGCGGAAAAGTTTTTCGACTTCTGCAAGCTGAATCCGATCCCTTTTCTCAAGGTTTATGAAGAGTGTATTGGAATTACTGACACGTATAAAGTTGTCGGTTATATCATAAACAACGCCCTCGATAAGAGGACGCTGGAGGTATTCTTTTCTATCTGTTTCCATGATTTTAGTGTTAATCGGTCATTTGTATGAATCGGACATAGTTTTCGTTATCGTTGAAGCACTCATCGTTGATGCGCTCGGCCAATTCGTCGAGCGTCAGGCGTTCGACTTCGTATTCGGTTTCATCGTCTTCGTCTGTGGTGCTGCGAGAAGGCCCGTTCTGCCATGCTTCGAGCAGTTGCTCATCAGAAATGTTGCGGTCCAGATGGCAACAATTCCAGATGAAGGCATAGTAACGTGGCTCCTTTGATTCATCCTGATGCAGCCAATTCTCAAATGCCTTGCTGTTGTCTTTGTCCAGCAGCAGATTCTGCCAGTGTTCCTCTACGAATTCCCGAATCAAGCCTTCGTCGGCGTTGCTATTTTGCAGGAGGACTTCAACCGCATGGTCTTTCCATGTTTTCTGCTCGATGCTTAACTCGACGTACCAATTCCAGACGGTTATAAGCCAATCTACATTGATCTCATAAAGCTCACGGTCTGTTTCCTGAACATCCGTATTCGGGCGCTGGAGCGTGCAAGTACCGTCCGCGTGATAGTCGATCAGGTTATACCTGACATAGCAGGGATAGCCGTCGTTTCCTTCTTCTTCCACGAATACGATGTGAGGCAACCATCCGTCGGGACGGTCGGTTATGCGGCAGAGAGAATCTATGATGTTTTGCGATAGTTTCTGTTCTTGTTCTTGTGGTGTCATAAAATCAATTTGAAAAGGTTTTTGTGATGTGATAATCGTCCCACATGTGGGCGTCCGATACGCCTTGCACGTAGGCGTTGTATTCCGCTTTGGTGGAAAACTCGATGTCCTGAACTGCACCGCCATTGTCCATCAACCATTCGGCTGACGGAATTTGGCCGGTTTCGTTGTAGTATCTGATGGCATCGCCACCGAAGATGATTGTTGCTTTTATCATTGTTGCGTGTGTTTGGATAAGTAATCTTGGATGGATTCGTAGCGGTTCGGTATGGCCGCGTTCTCATTGAACCCGTTCAGACAATGCAGCAGTGCTTTTTCCATGCTGACGTACCGACGCGAGAAAGATTGGATATTGTCCAGACAGTAAGCCTCTATGGCATATTTGAACGGGGCTACTTGCGGTCTATCTTCCTTACGCAATACTACATACCATCCGAAGGTAAGTTGCAGACGGAACCCGTCCGACTCTCCGTTTTTCATCAGGTGTTCTTCGTCCAAAAGTCTACGGATGAAAGCGGCATCGAGCGGGCGGTCGCATTCCCGGTAATATTTGATTCGGGCTGTATAAACGGCGGCGTATTGCCGGATGTCGTCTTCGGTAAGACGATGTTCTTTCGGATAGAAGTCCAGCACTTCCTTTGTTGTGACGGGTATTATTTGTCCGTCTATTTCGATTTCGTAAGTTTTATTTTCCATTACATGTTTTTGTTAGTGAATTTTGGTCGTGCTCGCTGAACGATGCGCAGATCGGTATAACCGATGGCTCTCAGTTCATTGAGCAAATCTTTGTATTCGTTTTCTTGCGCGGGAGACGTATCGGCGATGACACCGGCATAGTCTGCGGCCCCATGCTGTCCGATGTGCATGTAGGAAGCTGTCGTGTAATTATTCAGACACCACGGTTCGTCGGGGAAGAGTGCGATGATATCGCCATCTCTCCATTTCCTAAATACTACTTTCGTCATGACGGCCGCAGATTTCGGTGTTCACAATGAGGTCGCCCACGGTTTTCGTGTCTCGGTGTAGCTGGTCGAGTATGTCGTTGATATCCTCCTCGGACACCTTGCCGCCGTTTCTGTTTTCGATGTCGTATCGAATCGTGGCGTAAACCGTCCTGACTTCGGTTGCCTGAGAATCGTTGCCGTTCCCGGCGATGCCATCGGGAGACGTGATGTCGAATTTCATCAGTTGGGCAAGGCGGTTGTATTCCTCGTCGTAGAACCGATTGTATTCGTCCTGATACTCTTCTTTATAGCAGGTTCCACTGTCCGGATCGTCAGGGTCCTCCGGTTCGACATAGGCATCGAAAGGCAGTTTGTGTTTGTCAATTAATCGGGCAACCGCCAGATCGCTGGCAATTTCCATGATGGACGAGTTGATGTCGTCCTTGTTCTCTTTGTAATACTGATGTAAGTCCATAATCGTCAGAGTTTAATAAAATATTCTTCGGTTAATGATTGTTTGAGTTTCCGGTTGCCCTGTGCGATGCGGGCGATGAGTTTCCGAATGCGTTCGTTGGCCAGTTCGGCTACTTTTTGCGGTGTCGGCTGGGGCATTGCGAATTTCCGACAGGTCTCGGAACAGTATTTCTGTTGGGCTTGAAGCGGTTTTCCACAAGCCGGACAGCGGCGTTTGCCATCGCTTTCGAGGACTTCCAGTACGCAAGCGTGAATGCTTTGCCACCATTCCAAGCGGTCGATTTCATAGGCTTGAAGGGTGACGTTGTTGGAGAAGTCCCGGGCCTCCAATTCGACCGAGATTTCGGAATCCTCCACGACGACTTTGATGACCGGATCATCGTAGGGAGTTCCGTCGTTATCGAACCAGACGATATAAGCCGGATCGTTCAGTTCGTCGTAGTTCTCCAAGGAGAGTTCTGTCAGACCGTTGTTGTTCAGAATGGCCACGATGGCGGCCATGATATTACTGATGTTGTCCATAATTACTCGTTAATGTGTTAGACCCTTATGATTTTCTATTCAAAAAAGGATTTGTCAATGTATTGACAAGCCGCAATTCAAATCCTCATAGTATGGAACATTCTGTTGCAGCACTGCGCTTTCCAGTTCAATCCACCATCTTTCAGAATACTTGTTGTTATTGAAGTCTATCGGTTGATCCAGAGGCAGTTTATAATAACGTTTAGTTGCAAAATCTGTATAGTCGATGATAGCTTGCATTTGATCGTCTGTGACTTCTTTCATATAGAAAGGACATGGCAATGATTCCAACTCTTGACGAGAAATGACGCTATTGCCACAAGTAAATTCTTTGGTATAAAACTCTTGTGATATTATTTGTTCCATAATAAATTTATTGGAAATCACTTGTTATAATAAGATTAGCTGATATGTTGAAGAGACGGGCGTTAGCCATCTCTTGATTTTTCAAAAAAAGTGGAACTGTCGGGACTCGCGTCAGGACAGCTCCGGTTATCATTATGGCGAATGATGTATCAATAATTGAGTTGGATGGTTCCGTAAACTCCGGCAATCTCTTCCTGACGGATGCCCAGATAGACCATTGTCACCTGTGGCGACGAGTGTTTGAGAATCATCGACAGGAGGATCAAGGCTTCGGTCGTGCGCCCCATCGATTCGTAAACGTAGCGGCCGAAAGTCTTGCGGAAGGTGTGGCTGGAGAATCGTTTGATCGGCAGCCGATATTTTACTCGCAGGTATTTCAGCGTGTCGTTGATGTATTGTGAGGTATAGGGTTTCTTCGTTTGGGGGTTGCAGATAACCGGCAGCCGTTTGTCCGGCGAGCCGAGCAGTTTATACAGCGATGTGATTCGCTGCTGTACGTTCTCATTGAACGGAATCTGGCGCGTCTTGCCGGTTTTCTGTTCGATTTTGTAGAGTGCATCTCTTTCGAGTACGTCTTTCCATGTCATAGAACGAACGTCTGATACGCGACAGGCTGTACAGAAAGAGATGCAGCAGTAGAGTTCCCAGAGGTAGTTGCCGTCCTCGTGAAGACCGGAAAGCAGGCGGATGAAATCCTTGAATTCCAGCGGTTCGGCGGTTGTGATTTGACCTTTGACTGACATAGGCAGATAGGATTTACGTTAATAATGCGGCATCACGTGCCCGTTTGGGGCGTCGGGGATTCCTGAAAGAGGGACATGACTTTCGCCCATGTTTCCCGCATCCGGAAATAGTCGTTGTAACCTTCCTGATTGAGAAAGAAGACGTAAGGCGGAATATCGACCTGCTTGAAGAGGTTGTACTCTTTTTGGTCGAGCTTGCGGACAGTGGGAAGCCCTGTTCGGCATAGGGCTTCATTGACGATCCATGCTCCCCGAAAGTTGTTCATTTGAATCGAGTCGATGCAGACCACTTCACCCACACAACCATTTATCAGGAAGTTGCACACGCACATCAGGCAGCAGGTGTAGTCGATGTCCCATGCGACCAGATAGCTTTGCGGTCGGTCGGCCTTGGCCGCTAACAGCGTCCGGCCACTGCCTGCCGCAGGGTCATGTACCGATTGGATTTTAGAGGTCGATTCTTGGGTGCCCAGCGTTATTTTCGACATCAGTTCCGTGATGTGTTCGGGTGTGAAGAACTGACCTTTCTGCTGCTGGCCGCGCTGGGAGGTCAGCGCCATGAACAGGTCGCCGAAAGCATCGTACCAGCCGTGCCGTTCGATCTGCTTTGACATGATTTGCACCCATGTGGCGAACATCTCGTAGAATACTTTGGTCTGCTCCTTATTATACCTCCAATCGGAGAGCGGAGGTGCGCCGGGAGAAAACCCATGAATGATGTAGCGCAGCAGGTCCTGAAAAACGGTTCTCACGTCCAATCCGTTCCGATACGTGAAGTCGTTGATCTGTTTTTCCAGTTCCCGGACTTCTGCCGGGGCGTTGTATCCTTTACTCATAACAGTTGAAGAATAAAAAAGGCGGAGAACTTTCGCTCTCCGCCTCGGGTGAATAAATTTTGTTTTCTGTATATTTAGTCATTGGCGTCATAATCAGGATAAATGATTTTCCGCCAGATGTCTATCTTTTGTTCGTTTGAGCACATCTGCCAGAATTGGGAGAAAGCCTCCTCTGTGGTATGCTCGATTTTTCCGCAGTGTGCATAGACAATTTTCGCTCTTTCATTTTCGGCCATTCCGTTCCACCATTCCTCCACTCGCTGTAGGTATTCGGATTCGGGTATCACATTGTCGTTTTCACAGTCGAGACACAGATATTCGATGCAGTCATCCCCAGCGGCAGATTCTCCGGTATTGACGTCGCGCCATGTACGGCATTCTACCGACAATGAGCCGCATACGCTACACCGCCACGGATCATGTGCAGGAGCTCGCATGTCCGTGTGCCGAGACGTCGTTTTGTCGTCATCGTCTTCATTATTTTCGTTCTTCGTCCAGAAATTTTCTTTGTACAGCTCCCGCTGCTGGTCGAAAGAGAGTGACCGCCACCATGTCTTGCGGTCCTCGGCTCCTTGGGACAGTTGGCCGGCCGTATCGTCGTCGAGCGAATTCCACCACGCATCGATTGTCTCCTTATACTCTTTGAGGTTAGTGCCATAATGTTCCTCTTCACAGTCCGGACACCATGTGCGTGTATTCCAGCCGTCGTCGTAAGGGTCGGGAGCGATGTTCCGACCGCCGCAGCATTCGCATACGTCGATTTGGCTTTCATCCTCTTTCCTTTCGGCAACAAACCTCTGCCCGTCATAGAGTTCGCACGCCCGTTCCACGATTTTGTCGCGTGCGTTGTTGCCCAGTTCGGCATAGAAGCGTTCGGCCGCACCCGACAACGTGGTGCTGCTCAGACCGCACCATTTTGCCCAGAAATGCCCGGACATGCTTCCGAATACGGTTTCGCATTCCGCTTTGCTCCAGCGGTTCCACATGTAGTAGAAGAAACTGGAGACGATGTTTTCGTTTGTTCGTTTCATATTTTTAGAATGTATTAGAACCAAGAGATGAGAACCCAATCATTGCTTGGGTCGCTTTCTTCGATCAGGAGGTCAAGCACCTCTATAAAGTCTTCTTTGCTTGTTCGTGCCCGATTCAGCTCCTCGTGAAGTTCCTCGGTATGTGCCTGATATGTTTCATTTTCCCCGGCAATGATCGTTCGCAAGCGCTCCAATTCGGTACGTTTGACCTCGTAATCGTCGTCGAACTCGTCTTCTGCCGAATTGGCGATATCGAACATTGAAAGGATTTTGTAAAACGCTTCTTGCCCGTCGCAGCCGAACATTCCGTGACTACAATTCGTGTATTCGATGCGGTAGATTTTTCCGGTATGTAAACTTCTGCTCATGTTGTAAAGATGATTGTCGGTCAAAATATGAAATCGACGATGACACGTTTGTCGCCGGAGAACAATCGCTCGTGATTTACATCATCGTATTTGTAGGTGCTGTATTTTTTCGCTTCACGGATATATTCTCCACGTATCCATACTGGAGCGTTTTCGCGGTTTGAGAGACGAAAAAGTTCTCCTTTTTTGAGTTTTCGGATTGGTTTCTGCTCCATCGTCATCATTTTGTTGCTTTGGATAGTTGGGAGATGAATCCGACCTCGATCCCGATTTGGCATCCCTGTTCTATGGTCTTCTCCAAATCTTCCACGGATTCGATTTCGGCTTCCGTATCATCGTCATAAAGGCGGTATAATGTGAATACATTCGCTTTCCAGAGATTGCGGGCTTGGGCGGGGGTGACTAAGAGCCATACGAATCCATCGGAACAGGTTTTTGTATGATTGGTATCCATAATGCTAATATTAACGATTGTCAATCTATATCACATCCGATGAAGGTTTGCTCGTTGATAAGCAGATAGTAATAGCCGTTTCCGCAATTCCGAAACTCTTTCGAGAATCCGGCGTTAAGGTCTCCGGTATGATGGTATCCATCGTCTTTGTCGTAGACTTCCACCCAGAGAGAGCCGTCATACCCTCTGAAATCGAATGTCCCTGAACGAAACGGTGTGCGATTTCGGACGGCTTCGCAGAAACATCGGTAAGTTCCTTCACCGCACCATTTCCGCACGGCTTCAAGTGTGATGATTTGCCCGTCGATACGTGTTCCGGTAGTAATTCCGTTTTTATAAAGGCTTTTGTTGTAATCGGCATTCTGGATGCAGCGGATAAAGGGGCTTGTAAACCCCGCCTTGGCAGCTTCCCGTTGGAATTTGCGAATCAGGCGGCGGTTGATTTCTGACGGCTCTTTAGGTGGAGCCGGTTTGAAAATCTTCTCGATTCCGTCCCAGTCGCTGAATCCGAAACCTCGCCGTCGTTTGCCGATACCGATGATACCGCACAAGTTTAATTCTCGATTGTAAAACAAGCGTCGTCGGCGCCCTTTATACTGAACGTACAAAGAATCCGGAGTTTCCGGATTGCGTAAATATTGCTCTGCTTCGTGCATGATTCTGAATTATTTAGTTTTATTGCATGATGATTTATGATTTCGATTGTTCGTTCAAATGTCATTTCGATAGTCGAGCGGATATTGCTCGAAATGGTTCTCACAAATGATCTGGTTACGGTCGGTGTCTGTAGAGAAATCATCCCACTTGTAACCGTAATCTTTCAGTAATTCTTCTTGCTCCGACCGGCTGAAATCCGTCACGTCGATTTCGCCTTCCCGCCAAAGCATGTTGTCCGTTGCGAATTTTCGGACTTCGGGCGCATTGTGCGCATCGTACAGAAACTCTGTCGGGTGTCCGAGATACCGTTGATGTATCCGGCCGGCCTCAGTTTCTACACCCGGCAGTAAATCGCGGTGGCAGGTATTAGGCTCACAATACCAGAATACCGTATCCGACATTTTCAAGCAGAATTGCAGTTGGTCGGGATCGGTGCATTGAATGTTCGGGTTAAGAAGCCGCTTCATGCGATTTCAAATTGTACCGAGAAGTGGAATTCTTTTCGGAGGTGAACAATTTCCGCCATCGCTTCCGGGTCCTTTCCGTATGGGTAGAAGATTGTGAACTGGCGGGTCAGGCATCGGATGCCTTTCTTGCGCAGTTTGTACAGCAGGTAGGCCCTGCGTCGTAGTTGTTTCTTATTCATTGTCGTTATATTTAGAGGATACATAATGATGCAACTACCGATGTGGGGCATGGCTTTATCCGTTCGATGTATGGTCTTCCGGAAGGATCCTGAGGCACGGCGTGTAGCCAGCGCCTCAGGATCCTGTCAAGGAAGACGAACTGAAAGTATCGGTCCATCACATCAAGCCTGCCAGGCGAGGAAGGCTTATTTCTTACGCCACTCTGCCATCTTCTTTCTGATGTCGATGCCGTTGTCATCGAGCATCTTCTTCAGTGCGGCAAGCAGACGCCAGCCATTGCCGTTCTTATACTCTTCGGCTTTGGCCGAGAGGAATGCGAGCGACCGGTATTTGTCCAACCGTCGCCCTCGGTCGTCGATGGCCGTACAGTTGTGGAACCGAATGAGGTTTTGCATCGTAAAGAATGCGCCGGCACCCTTGTAGGCATCTACCCACGCCTTGCTTTGGGGCGTGGCGTGTTTCATCTTGAAACGCTTGTCGTTGAACTTCTTCACGGCATTGTAGAGCTGGGTGGCATTTCCTGCCGTCTCGATGAAATGTGCAGCGATGCGTATCTGACCGTAGAGTTTGGAGTGCAGGTCCTGCACGAAGATGTTTTGGCTGCCGAGACGCTTGTAAGGAATGCCCTTGCATTTCTTTGTCGGCAGGCTTTCGACATGCGCTTTCAGTTGTTCGATGTAATCTTCCGCCATTGCCGTAACGACCTTGACGTTGAACCAGCGGTTCCTGTCTGCGAAGTTTTCGGGGTCGTTGTGCTCCATCTTCATCTGGGTACGCAGTTCGTCGAGCAGCATCTTCCACTGGTACTCATAGCCCAGACGGTGGATCATCTCGGTCACGCCGACCGGACTCCAAGCGCCGTAGTCCTTGTAGGAGAGCATGTGGAACATCTGGGCCATAACCCAACGGCGGAACAGACGGCGGTTGGGAACGGTTCCCTTTTCGAGGATGTAATCGAAAATCGGGTCGTTGTCGTCCAGAATCGACAGCTTGCCGTCTTTGTTCGAGGCGACATAATCGCCGCCGTTGGCACCCTGCATGGCAAACAGACAGCTCACGTCCACGCCGACGCTGCGGAGTGCCTCGATACGCTCGTGCGCCGTCTTGGGCAGTCGTGCCTGTTTGACTGATGCAGCAGGGTTTTCTGCGATACTAACTTTTTTGCCTGCGATTGCAAGCTCCGTTCCGCATGCCGGGCACGTAACATTCGTTTCTTGTTTTCTTTTCATGATTAAATAGTTGATTGATTATTATTCGGCTCTACCCATTGTCTGAGTATGACCAGTTCCTTGTCTTCTTTGCTCTGCCAGAACCACCGGCCGAACTTCTCGGGATTCCATTTGAAGCCGCCGAGCAGTTGGCAGAGGATGAATAGCTCCAGCTCGATTTGCGCTTTGTCGCGCCGCTCTCCATAGAGCATGTCGTCGTCACTCAATTCTCTTTCCGGCAATGCCATGAAATAGCGGCGTGATGTACTCTCGCTGCGTTCCGAGGGGATAGAATGCTTGTAGCGACGGTACAGCTCTTCCACTTTCGAGAAGAACTCCTCTTCACTGCAATGCGGCACTCCGAGAACGTCATCATACGAGCCGTCCCGAATGACGTACTTACCGTCCACTTTGAGGCTTCGCGTCTGGAAATCAACCTTGAAACGCGCCCCGTTTTCTACGGCACGGACAGTTTCCTGATAGATATTCTCCATGACCGCTACGGATTTTCCCTGAAAGCGGGAATGCTCAGCTTCAGGTTGGCGTTGATGATGAACTTCCTGTCGCACTCGCAAATGATGTGGGTGTCCGTTACCCGTTTGATTCTCCGCGTAACTTCGTCATGGGAGGTGTATGGCTTCCCGTCCTTAATCCCGTTATCTATATCTCCCGAGATATGATACCAGTTTCCGATTTCAATGTCTTTTACGTTCATTTTTATCTGGTTAAATTATTTGTCATTAAATGCACTCGAATCGTTGACGCATGGCTTTAACGGTTCGATGAATACAGTTGTAACCAGGGCCCTGCAAGGCAAGGGTCCGCAGGCTTCAGGGCCCTGGTTAGACTGTAGCATAAATTCGATTCCTCGCGCAAAATCGAGCTGCGTTGCCCGTAAGTCTCAATCAGGCCGGCACATTGCTTTATCAGTTCGATATGAGCAGCTATTCAGCTACGGACCTTGTCCACCGGCATCTAATCAGATGCCTCGGACCACGGTCCTTGCTGTTATTAGCTGCACCATTAAACTCCTGACCTTGACTTTTCACTTCGTGCTAAGTTTTGCGGTTCTTAGGATCGTGGCACGTTGCTCTAATAGGTCGATGTGCGCCGCGATTTGAAGTCCGGGCAGCGACGTCGGGTTCCTGATAGTGAATAACGACGTCATTGCCGGGACTTCATTGCTTGCGGCACGCTGATTCTTGTCCCCCAGAACCGCAGTTTTCCGTGCTGAAAATCTCATTCGGACGGTACATCCCTTTATTTTCCTGATGTGCGCAGCTCTGTTCTGCTGGCCCGGGACTCTCCTCCATCTATTCGGATGGAGGGAGGAGCTGGCCGCAAGTTCAAGAGCTGCATCACTAAAATCCCGACCTTGATTTTTTTGTAGCTGTGTACTCAGCTTCTCATGATTCTCAGAATATCGGCACATTGCTTTATCGCTTTGATGTACGCCAGTTTCGGAAGCCGGATGGTCGCCGTCGTATGACGTTAGGGATACGACGGCGCCGGACGGGCTGTATCGAAACTCGGCATATTGAATCATATTCCTTGAATCATGCTTTCGTGCTAAAGAGAGAGAGAAGTTCTCATAATGACGACACATATCTTTACTTGCTTGATGTTGCCCGCGAGAGCCCAGCTCTTGAGGAGTCTGAAGGTGATGGTCCGATCACCTTCAAGACTCTCGATAGAGCTGGGTTACGTGCGGGAATCTCAAACTCATTCCTCGAACTTCTGCTGATGTGTTTCAGCCCATCGGATGTCAGGCAGGCGACACATTTCTTTATGACTTCGATATATTACAGGAGGAACCAGAACTCACCGATCCTCGCCGGTTGTTAGACCGGCGAAGATCTATGCGTTCTGGTCTGCCACCCTGTAACATTGAATTTTTGCCTCTTCATCCATTTACCGTGTGCTCGGTGTATCCTATAATGATGCTACCAGCGTGTTGTACACAGCCCGACTTGTCAGCAGTGCATTCCTCATGCAGCCAATCGTCAGGTAGCCGGGGATGTTGTCTCCGGTTTTGGAACGGTTCGCTTTCACATTGCGTCCGCGCCCCCGGACGATACACCCGTCGGATTTATTCCTGACATATCCCAGACCTCCTACCTTGCGCTTGCCGGTTGCAACTGCCCGTAGGCAATCCATGACAAACATATTCAGTTCGTCGAGGTCTTTCCGCACGTTGCATACGGGAAGAATCTGTGTCGCCCAACTGAACTCGCCGTTGCCCTTATATAAATAGCGGTTCACAGCATGGACGGCTTTCGTCAGCGTCGTGTCCCGACAGCGAATTGTTCGTTGTTCAATCTCTTTCTGGAAGGTCTTGATACGGCTGGACGAGAGCGAAATCATTTGGCCTTTGATGCTGAATCCGAGAAATTTGAACCAGTTGTCTACGGTCAGGTACTCCACCTTTTTCGGATTGAGCTTCATGGACTTCTCGGCAAGTCGCTGTTGGAGCAGCTCCATTGCTTTCTCGTAGTCGGAACCGATAAAGAGCATGTCATCCGAATAGCGTACATAGTAGCCGTTCAGTTCCGACAATTCTTCATCGAGGTCGTACAGGAGCACATCGGCCAGCCAACTCGCTACGGCGCAGCCCTGCTTGAGGGACTGGTATTGACTTCGGAGCCTGTTTTCCTCATCGAAATACAGGTCCGAATGATAGTATTTCCGTAGCACGTCGATTAAAGCGGAATGGCCGTGTTTGGCTTCAACCTTATCGAATGCCTCATCGATGAATTGAATCGGCACGCTGTCGAAATACTTGGAGAGGTCAGATTTCCAGCCGAGAACTCCGCTCTTTACGGCATTCACGATTTGATGACTGACTTCGGTAACCACTCGGCCGCAGCCTATTCCTGTCTGGTAGGACTTGCAGGTTTCGTGGAGCATTTCAGGCATCAGGTCGAACAGGAGGTCGTTGGCGATACTGAGTATCACACGGTCCATCGGCTCGTTTACATACACTGTGCGGAACTCTCCATTGTCTTTGGGGATTTGGGCTGTATGGGGCGGAGAGATTTCGTACTTCCCCAGCATCATAGCTTCAGCCATTGCCAGCCGGGTGTGTTCATCGGTCAGCCGGATGAGCTGGTCTTTCCGGATGTCTTTGCCTACACCTTTCTCGATTGCTTTCGTCCATCGCTCGATGTCGAAAAACATTTGCAATATCTTATCTGCCATTTACAAGTTAATCATATTGTTAGAAAGTTATATTTTGTTTTTATGCTCGGATTCCCACAGCCGATATGCCCTCTCGTTGCGTTTTTTCGGGCTTAATTTTTTGCAGGTTTTGCAAAACGCATTAAATAATCCCTGACTGATGTATTCCTCACGGGTAATAGGTTCTCCGCAACATTCACATCTGTATTTTTTATCTACACCTGATATTTTGTCCATAGCTACTTGATTTGTTTGTTATCACACACGAGCACATCCCCGACTATATAATCGGCCACACTCGGATGATTTTCTCTGAAAATGCGTGTAGCCGCAGGGTTGTATGCGAGGTCGTTTATTTTTCCCTCTTCGTTCACGACCATGATTTCCGTTTCGTTCAGAAATACAAGTTCGATGTCTCCGCCGACTATTGCCTGCATTTCTTCCAGCTTAAAGTCGGTTCCATTGGCAGGTTGCACCGCTTGGCGCGTCCCGTCTGTTTTTATGATTTCCGCCATTTACTTCTTATGTGTAAAAGTTATTATGGTTTGACCGTCATAATCGAATTTCGCTTTTAGGCCGAAAGCCTCGGCATCGGAACTGATGCAGCAGGTGTCCCAAACATTTAGCGCATTAGCACAGGTTATGACAGTATTGTTTTCAGAGATAAGCGGTGATTTGCCTTTCAGCGCAGCACCGCCGCATATTCCGCGCAGGATTACTCCGCGCTGGTGGGTAGTAAGTTCTCCAAATTCCATAGGCTTATTCGTTGGTTTCGATACCGAACATATTCGACATAGTGCTACCAAGCGCATCCTTAAAGCCTCCGCTTACGGCCCAGTATTCAAGCAATTCGTCGGCTATTGTCCGAATTTGCTCATCGGTGGGCAGGTTGCCGTTATACCCGTACTCTTCGAGCAGGGCGCGGCTGATTATAGTGCCTTGTACTTCGTGGATTTTATGGGCTACTTCTACCTCATATCCATAGAACAGTGCGATATTATCGTACTTATCCTCGGCTGTACTGCCTGCGAAGTATTTATACCATGTAAGATTGCATTCGGTGTGGCGTTCCGTAACACGAATTATGGATAGCGTATCCCCGCAGAAATCAAAACTGGCAAGAGTTTCCCGCTTCACAACCTCGCGGGAATTATTCTGCCAATTATGCCGTTCACATACCGGTAAGTCCTTAGGGGCATATTGGCCAATCCAGCCCCAAAAGTCAGGGGTATCGAGGCAGCGAGCCGGTTTGCCGGAAAACTTACGCCATGCTTCACGACAAGCGGTTTCCACGGTCGGAAATTCAACGGGGAACCGATTGCGGTCATTGGCGATACGCATGTGTTCTTCCCACGCATGATTGCACACAATGAGTGTAATATCTTCATCAAGGCTGCTCCCCGGTTCGTAAAACTCCTCGCTGGCAATATACCATGTTCCGCCCGGACCGGACGTGTCCCGTATCAAGAAACGAGTCGGTTTGTTACTGTCATCGGAAAAGACTTCCCAATATTCCCGGCAGTAGCCCTTGTCGTCATGATGGAATCGTATTTTTATCTCTTTCATGATGTTTTATTTTATTCCGTAAATTTTCTCGGCATAAAGCGGTATCCATATAAGATTAGCCCCGTTTCTGATGGCCGGTTTTTAGTTGCATGTTCTTTTTTCAGATTTTGTAAAGAATCCGATCTTGCGTTTCCCCCGTTTACTTTTCTTTTTCGCGGAGGATTTGTCGGAACTTTTTCGCTTGGATAATGCTGATGCTTCGGGCATTTCAATACCGTAAGCCAACATGCGCTCCTCATACATTTCCAAAAATTCTGTTTCGGTCAATTCCGGGAAATTCATGCAATAGACTTCCCAAGCGTCTTCCGGCGTATAATCGGGGTTGGCCATCATAATGTCGAACATCATATCTTCCGTCCCGTTGTAGTCATCGAAATCCCCATAAGGACTGTGCCCATGATAACCCTCAGTCGATTCATAGGTATATACCTTCGTGCAGGTTTCGATGATGTGCCGCACGAAATACAGGCAATTCATCAAATCTTCCTTGACTGTAAACTCATTGTCCGTATGAGGTTCATAGTATCCGCAACTGAGGTTGATGCAACTGACCGAAAGACCATTTCCCCGCAGAGCTTCCACATCCGTCATCATCCCTGCTTGTGGACTGTAACCGAACCGCTCAGGCTCTACGTCGTGCAAAAACTCCTCGCTGCAAATCTGTTCCCACGATATTTTCGTGATAATATCGTTATGCCCTCGGCGGTCGGGCTGTATCACAAAACGGCAATTCTCGAAGAATGTCATGTTCGCCGCGTTGCTCCCCACACATCCGATCTCTTCGCCCACGAAAAATGCGATTTTTATGACGTCATATCTCGCAAGGCATTGCAGGGCAATCCAAACCCCGTTCTTATCGTCGGCACCTAACCCTTCCAACTGACGTTTCGAGGGCGAGTATCCGAAAATGATGTCTCGTGTTTCAATCGCGCGAAAATCCCTACTGTGTATCTTCTGCACCTGGTCGAGATGGGCCACGATACAGGGATAGTTTTCTGTGTCGCCTCGGGTAATATATAAATTCCCGATGGCGTCTTGTTCAATGACTGCATCGGGAATGTTTTTAGATACATGCTGCTTGATGAATGTCCGTATCCGGTTCTCGTTCCTGCTTGGGGAATGTATTTCGTAAAGTCGTTTCAGTAGTTTCATTTTCTTGTTGAATTATAAATGATTGTTAAGCCACCTCGGACATTGCCGCAGCTACGAGCCGCATGCCGTAAGGCAACCCGGTATTTTCATCGATTTCGTCGTAGGCCGTACCTTCAAACGTATGATACTCGCCGCTCTCTACCAGTTCTTCGAGCGATTCGTTGCTGATTGTGCGCTGCTCATAACGATTCAGGGCAGGCTGCCAGCACATGTATGTGGTAACGTCGTCAGCATCCTCGTAATACTCCCCGTCGTAATCGGAATAGTGCCAGTTTCTCTCCTTGTATTCCTGCTCCGCTTTGCTCATGCAGTCCTCGCAACAGTAGGATTCTTCGGTAATCTCCGAATAATAGCAGTTGTCCGTCAGTTCATAATCTCCGCAACTCTCACAGTAGCACACATCATCCTCATGATGATATTCGCTATCGCTTTCCACCAAGCGGAAGTCTTCCATATCTTCCACATCGCAGGTATATTCACGTCCACGCCAATATACGGTTCTCACCTCGCTACAATAGCGGTCATGATAGCTGTCGTATTCTTCCTCATCTTCGTTTTCGATCTCCCCGTTCGTAGTGTCCAGCTCAATGTCGCCCTCGCCGAAGTTTGTGGCAATTCTTTCGTACTCATCGTAGCTTTTGAAGCTGTCCTGATACGAGAGCGCATCCCCGTAGTCCAAATCGCAGGCAATGGAGAGTTTAAGATGACTGAGCGAATTACCTTCATTATCCACAAAAGCCTGTGAATCGCCACAGCCGGCACCGATTTTTTTGTACCCGTCGATATGACCGTCTCGAATAAGGGCATCGACCAATGCCCGTTTGAGAATATCGTTACAATCCGTAGAATATTGACGCTCGCCCAGACGCCAAACTTTGCCGTTCTGGTCACGAACTTCGTTATAGATGATGCAGCGGGCGATGATTTTCCCGTCCTCGTTTTCAAGATAGGCGGCACTGGCATTTACGGCATTTTCATAGAACGTATGGAATCCTTTATCGACCATACAACTATGGAAGTCGCCGACACATTCATCCGAATCATATATCCTTTGGAAGTCAGAATTAACGTGCAGGCGGTTTTGCGGCAGGCATCCCATCGTGAACGTTTGCCACTCCTGCGCCATTTCCTCGCACAGATAGGTGATGACCTGTTCGGGCAAGGTTTTGCCGAATGTCGTTTCGAGGATGAGCTTGCGGTAGAATTTCCCGATTTTCATCTTGAATACACGCCCGTTTTCTGCATTGACATAGCGGATGGCGCGATAATCCCCGTCCTCGCAGACACCTTTGTAGTCATCGGTATAAAAGGCTGCACTCCAATAAGTGTTCTTCAGAATCTCGACCTTGTACGGCAAATTTCCGTCGTTGTCGCCAGAACGCAGGATTTCAGCAATCATGGTCTGCTTCAACTCCGCCATGCTCGAAATATGGAGCAGATGAAAATCGCCCGACGTGGTGGCGTTATGAAGCAATTTGCGGTCTTTGATATAGGAGAGCAGAATTTTATTTTTACGGCTTTTCTCCCCGTTGCCGTGATGCTGTATTCCGAAAAGTTCGTTGAACTCCTCGAAATTGCGGAATTTATAGAATAACATATATTTAGGCTTTTAAGTTGGGTAAAAACAGCACTTGCCGGTTGGTGCGGTGAGTGCCATGTTGAATAGAATCCTTTCTCCCCGTTACTATTCGGGCATATTTTTTCGTCGGTACACGTTCGGTAAGCACATACCGATCATCGGGTTCAGAATCCGAAGCAAGGAGCGCACGGAGCCGTCAGTACACGGATTCCGACCCAGACGAGCAAGAGCAAGCCTGCGACAAACACCGTGTTCAGAATGGCATCCTGCCGTTTGCGGGCAAAGGCGATTATCTTTTTCATGGCTTTGATTATTACGGTTCGACAACAATTGGACATAAAAAAGGCACGAGTTTTCCGCCCGTGCCTACACCGATAAATTTCACATTATGCTATGCCGCCGGTGTCGGCGACGGTGGCAGTATCGGCATTTTGATGATACGGCAGCCCTCGCCCGTGAGCACACGATATACCCGCACGAGGTTGCGCCCGCGAAAACTGCTGACCGTTACACTTTGCACACCTGCTTCACCCAGACGTTTCAGCGTGGGTTTGGCAGCTTTGAAATGCTTGAAACAGCCGTAACTTTCGGTTCCGGCATTGTTATATACGTCTATCATATTTTTACTGCTTTGATTTTGAAAATTCTACATGAATACCGGCATCGGTTTTACGAGCCACTCCGGCAATCCCTCCCGAAAATATCTGCGCGACTCGTCCCGTCTTTTGCGGGGACGCTCCTGACGTCCGGGCACAATTTTCCCACGGAAATTTTCTGTTGGTTCAGACGTTCGGAGTTGTTTCGGGACACGCCAGCGCCCCGAATACGTGGCGATGTAGGTGCGTTCCAATCGTCCGCATTTGTAACTATCGACCGAGACCGACGGTATTTCGCCCGTAATTTTCCCCGCTGCAAGGAGGCAATCCAACGTGGTTTTCGCGTGTTTGAAGTCAAGAAAATTCCCGTGGCATGTTTGTCGGTCCAAACTGTATATTTCAACCATAATAAATTGCTTTTTACTGTTTTACAATGTTTTTTTCGTTCAGAAAAGGGTGTACCTCTCCCGTAAAATTTAGTCTTCGTTTTTGAAATATCAGATTATCAATTATTTATTAAGGCGTATTCCGTCCGTAAATCTGAAATAAAGACCAGCGGGAAAAGATTCACCCGCCCCGACAATTCCGCCGGAAAAAATGCCCTCTTTGCGCATTTCACACGTGCGCGCGATGACAAAATAAGGGCATAAAAAAACGGGCGGCATCAATACCGCCCGTTTCGGGTTTGTTGTGGGTGTGTCGGTGTTTAAGCCGCCGTGCGTTCCGTTTCGGGTGCGAGCGGTGCGGGGGGCGTGGGTGCGCCTGCGGTTGCTTTCTTTTCCTTTTCCGCTTTCGCTTGTTCGCTTTCAAGGGCTTTCACGGACTTATGGTAACCGAATAGGCACATAGTCGCCTTTGCCGCTTTGAGCTGATCCATTTTTTTCTCCTTTGCGGTTTTATAGGTGCGGTTTTTCTGGAAAAGTCCCGTATCCGCCCAGTCCGACGTTTCGTAATCATACGCACGAATCATTTGTCCGTCGGCGGTTACGGCGAAAAACTCAACCAAACGGGACGACTTGAAACGGCTTTTAATATCGGGATTGAGTTTTTGCAATTCGATTTCCTCGCACCGTTTCGCATCGACGTATTTTTTGAAAGCGAAAACGGAGGCGAAAACGTCGCTTTCGGCAGCGGTTGCGGGGATATACATTTCCCCCGTGTAATGTTGTGCAATCTTTTTCGTGCCTTGTGCGAAAACCGCCCACAATCCCGCCGAAAATTCGGTCATCGGTTCAAATTGTTTTGCGTTGTAATCCGCAATAATGACGCGCGGCAACTTGTTTGCATTCGTCAAAACGATGTTCATTGCGTTGCTCTGTTCCTTGTTGTTTTTGTTGTTCTTTTTCATAACTCTAAAATTTTAATTTGTTGAACATTGGTTTTCTTTTAATTCGTGGGCACGTGCGGAACGAACCGCACCCGAAATTTTTGCTTTCGGCTTTCTCTTCGTGCCCTTTGTATTGTAAAAACAGCGGATAAAATTCACCTTTTACCCGCCGTTTTTAGGGTTCTTTTGGCTCTATATACACGATATAACGGGGTTTTATCCCGTCCCGCATTACTCCGTTTCGTGCGGGGTTTCGTCGGTATATCCGTATTTTTAGGGGTTCCACCTTGCAATACGGCGCAATCACTTTTAAGGGGTACGGCGTCGAAATCTCCAAAGGTTGCGCCCGTTTGCCTAACAACCGAACAAACAACCCGCCGCACGATAACACGATTTAGTTTTTCCCGAAAAACTTTGCTCGCTCCGACGGCGTAACGCATCACGTTCGCCAATCGGACAAATTTTTCGTCCCTTTCCTTTCGCTTGGGTGCTACCTGTTTACACCTTTGCCGGAATAATAACCGTTTCGCATTTCAACCGTTCAGGCATTACGGTAAATCGGGGGTATTGTAATCGGGCGCGCCCCCTGCGCATTTGTTTTGCGCCCGATGTTCATTTACAGATTTTCGTTTGCCGTTCTATTTACAGACTTTTGCGGTCTGTTCGCCGACTGAAAAACTATAAATGTTTTTTGTTTCATTTCTTTGTAAGAACGTCCGCCCTGTTTTTGTCGTCGGGCTTCAATTCAACTCTAAAACAAATTTTTCAATCCGCAAAATTTTTTTTTCGTCCGATTGAGAAAAACGGCTCTAAAATGAGAGTGAACGCCCGCGCGCGAGGGTTATTTTTATTTAATTAAAAATCAATCTATTACAGAAAAGAAAAAATTTTTTTCAAAAAAATATAGGGTTCAAGGCTCAAAAACAGACTGAAAGAAAAACTATATATATTGACAGTCAATTATTTGCGAGTTGAAAACAATCTAAAAACAAGGGTGAAAAAATTTTTTGCTTTCAATCCGAAAGGAACAAAGGTCTATTTATAGACTTTTAGTTTCACTTTTCTACAAAGTGAAGGTATTAAAACGCTGAATAACAGCGAACTAATAATTTTTGAAAATAACGGGGTGGGTACTGCCCCCGGTGCGGATTCGATACGCGCCCTACGGCCTGATTTTCAAGTCCCGTTTTTGGCTCTGACTTTTTTGTTCAAAGTTTGGCACGGTTTCGGGGGATTATTTGTTCAAAACAGGACAGGATTTGCAACGGGAGAAGCCGTCCGGGTATAGACAGACTTTGCAAGAATCCATTTACCCGTCGGCTTTGCATTGTCGGATTCTCTCGACAATCGTCATTTCATGTTATGGCAGATATGGTTATGCAGAGAATCTTGTTTACTAAAACATTCCAAAATGGGGCATTAAAACAGACGGTCGCATATACAGTCTTGCATAGAAATTTGTGCACTAATGAATTATCGAATTTTTTGTCGAAACTTTTATTAGGTTTCTCAAAAAAGAAAATTAAAAATTAATGGCTCCATTTTGAGACAATCGTGTATATTTGCGCAAAGTAAACCTGTATATAATTTATAGATGCAAATACCGGATGAGTAAAAGCAAGTCGGCAATCCATGATTTCTTCCGATGTTACAGGCCGAAGAATGAGACGCATGAACTGGCCATAGCGCAGTTCTGTGCCCAGCGGCGCTTTGTCGTTTCTATCGACGCGACACCCGACAAACGGTTGCCCGTGACATACGAAGAGTTTCGACAATGGTTCGAGACGGATACGCCCCGGCGCGGTGATGTCGTGAACCTTGTGGGGCAAGGTATTTCGGGGATTGTCGAAACAGTGGGCGTAAATCAATCCGTGCGCCTATACGTCTCGATCAGAGGCGAGGAGCTGAATACCTCTTCCGGATGTTTCGGTTATACCTCGTTGAAAATCGCCGACGAGCAGACGGTTCTCCGTCTGCAACGGGCTCTTTACAGGGAAGGACTGGTCTGGAACCGGTGGCGCAACAGAATCAGGCCACGCGAAATACCCAAAGAGAATGTTCAGTACCAGATCAGCGTATTGGGTCGGAAAATCGGCTACGGCGTGTTTCGGGAAATCGATGCCGAGGGGCGGATTGTCATGTACTGCATGAAACCGGAAGACGGGCCGGTGCGTTATTCGCTACGGGAGGTTGTTGGCCCGGCAGAGGATTACCAGTTGGAGCCTATCAATGTGGGACAGCGTGAGGAACTGGCGAAAGAACTGGAAAAGGCCGGTGTCCTTTGGAACGGGTTTTACAAGCGGATCGAGCCGGTCGATTATCTGGCTCCGGCGGGAAAAGGCTACTACTACCTGGACGAGTTCTGGGAGGTATGCAGGACTATCGAGCAAGGCAAGGCCAAAGGTGCGAAGTATTTCAATACCGGGAACTATTCCCGGTATCGGGAACCGATGGAGGAACTCCGAAGGTATCTTTTCAGTGAGCTGGGTATAGGTGCTGTTTCTCGTTCTGAAGAAATCGAGTATTACTACTTGAAAGAGTTCTGGAAGGTCTGCAAGACGACGGATAAAGGACGACGGAGAGATATAAAGCGAGCCAAAGCCGGTAATTATTCTACGGATGAAGGGAGCATAAAAGAACTTGCCTTACGGTTACAGGAGAAACGGAAGGAACAACTGTCCCGTTATCCGTTAAAGGGATAGCCGTTTTACAATCATCCTCTATTCAATTCCATCATACTCCGTAGCTGGAGAAATAAATCCCGCTTTGGAATTTCTGTATCGGTATTCTCTATCTTCTTCTAAAGAAGAAGCAAGGTGGAGGGTATAAATAAAGCACTTCCGCTACGCTCCAGTGTTTATTTATACCCTTTAATGCTCACCCCTAAAGGGGTTCGCTCTGTTTTTCTTTTAGTAGATAAAAAGAGAAAAGTAAGATAGTAGTATAGTATATATAATATATTACTGCATCTTACTTTTCTGTTTTATAGAACCGGAAATAGTAGTCGGTCAGCCTTTGTCGGGGCTTTTTTTATGCCCGTAGGTCAGCTCGAACTTCTCCCTGAAAGCCTTTACCGTCTCTTTGGGCAGATAGCGGCGCACTTCGCCGCAAAGCTCGTCATACTCCTCCAGAGAGAGCGTATCGAGGTCTGCCGTATCGATCTCCACGTCCGGGTGCAGCCTACGGAAATAGAATCCCGCCGCTTGCGCATACTCGCCTTTGCAGGCCCGGCTGACCGTCTTGACGGATGTTCCGGTGATTTCGGCACACGTCTGCATTGATTTGAAGATGGCGACCAGTATGCGCGTGTGGCCGAACAGCAGCACCTGCTTCGGGTGCCGGAATGAACTGTTGCTTTTTCCTTTGTGTTTCATGCGGTTTTCATTTTGTGATGTGTTGCAGGATTCGGGTAATGAGCGGGATGTTCTCCACGTCGATCCACTCCTTTGCCACGTTCCAACCCAGTGATTTGCCAAAACAGATGTTCTCTTCCGTGAGGATATGATACGACAGGCGCCCTTCCGTCGGTTTGAGGTTCAGGTCATGCAGTTCGCACAGTCCGTTTTTCCAGAATATGCAGCCGCGCTCCGTCTGGAGGGCCTGCACCATCAGTATCGGGAACGGTATGGCTCCGACAAGCATACCGACAGCCCAGAATGTAATCCGCAGCCGTTCTTCATATCCTGCCTCTATCAGTCGCCAGATGTCCTCCGGCGTGCCCATACAGGGCGTCAGGCATTGTCTCCGACAACGGGGACAGTCGCAGCTCACGGGATAGCGTCCCGTCGCCCTTGAAATCTTCTCGGTCAGGTCCTTGCTCATACAGTCTCTTCCGGTTGTTGTCCGGCATTTTGTCTGTTCCACAATTCGATGATTTTCTCCCGTCCGAGCAGCGTCCACCGTTTACGGGTGCCGAACGCCCATCGTTTCTGCGTTTTCGGATTCGTCCAATAGTACGGCACATCGATTTGCCACTCCCGATATTCCGGCAGGACGGCCCATTGCTTTTTCACGAACCGACAAATGCCGCTATCTTCCAAAAACTTACTCATGCGGCTGGCCGAGATGCCGATTGCGCGAGCGAGTTGCGTGGGTGTGAAATAATCCACGCCTTCCGTCAGATGGCTGTAC
>OLIS01000362.1_pt1 | contig 35212 bp, 36 predicted proteins | sample 1601351 | NCBI WGS metagenome assembly OLIS01 (sample SAMEA2452122, study PRJEB22498) | human gut metagenome | biome: human feces; feature: human gut; material: feces | place: Australia | collected 2012
CAAGCTTCATGCTTGTGTAATAGCTGCCTTTTTTGTTGGCACGAAAAATTTTAAATTGAAACGTCCTTCAAAATTCTATAGAAGGCATAGTATTAACAATTTTATTCTTAATTTTTTCCTGCAAATATGCCTTATTTAAGCTTCGTTTATTGTATTGCAGATATGTACCATGGCTCTTTTTCACAAGCAAATCAGTAAAAAACCTTTCCCAGCTAAAAAATTCCTTACTATCTACATATTCACTCGGGTCGTTTAAAATAGCCTTTAACTCGCTATCATCAAAGATTCCCGCATTAAGTATCAGCCACTCAAACGATTCCGGTAAATATAGCGCTATTTTTCTGCCGATTCTTATTAACTGCATAACCTTTTCCATTTCACAGCCAAAGGCAGCTCCATCTGCAATTACCAAAACCTTTTCTTCGCGATGCTCCTGTAAAGCTTTAAAAACATTTGGCTTTCCGTTAGCACTAATGCAGTTTACGATTCCATCACATAAACTGCTAAAAAAATCAAAACCGGCGTTAGAATCCTCCGCAATCACAAGACTCTCCTGTGCCAGCTCAGTATTCTCCAGCTCTCCATATAAGCAATAAAACTCATTATAAACCTGCTTCAGTCCAGCATATTTACCAGATTCTCGAATGCCATAGATTTCTTTGACACTGTAAGGCAGATTCGGTAAATCATCCCTAGTAACTATAACGAAATAATTATCCGACTCCTTAACACGTACAGCAAAATCCTCAGATTTAATAAATCTATTGCATTCATCTATAAAAACTATGCTGTTATGGATAAATTGCAGATTATCTTCCCACCGCTGTCCACCGATAACGACACAGGGAACGTCGCATTTTACTAAAACACCGCTGCTCTCTCCATCTCTGTCATAAGCATTTAATAAATCGAGAAGCGTTGTTTTACCGGTAGCGCTATCACCACGAATAATAGTAATATTTCTGGAGATAGTAAATTCATAGCGCAGTCTGTTATTTTGTACAAAAACACTATACTTACCCTTCATGCTCTACCTCACAAAAAATCATACACTACATCAAGCCATTCCTCTTGATTATGTACGACAACACCATTATTTAATATCTTAATGGCATATTCACCATCGCCAAAATTCATACTATGATGCAGGCTTATTGTTAAATCCTTATTTTCGGCAATCTCCAGAATCCATTTAGCACAGTTATCACCGCATGCTGTTGCATTAAATATTTTTCCGCTGTTGTCAAAAGCTAATAGCAGCAAGGTTTTGACACCACCGGACAACTCGCGAGGCGATATTGGTCCAAGCACCGGACTTTGAATCAAATGCGGGCCTATTACTTCTGATTTATCTACATCCTTAATCATCTTTTTGGCCAATTCAGATTCCAACCAAAAGTCTTCATATTGATTTATAAAGTATAATGGCGGATTGTATATCTCGTTTTCACAATCACCCAAGTAAATACTCAGCATTTTTACACCTCCCTAAAGAAGTATTCTGTCACTTTCCTAATATTATACTACAAACACTATGCTTTGTACTACTTTCGCTACATCAAAGTTTACAGCTTACTACATCATTGACTTCATAGCAGCTATAATGCTATACTGTGCTTAGCAGAGAATAGTTTGTCCGATTTTGACGCCGATTAGTAATCAGCACCACCATTTCCGGAGCCGCTAGTCTCATTTTTTATAATGCTCTTATAGGTGAAACCAATTGACATCTTTAGCAAATAAAGCTAATATTAGGTATATGTAGTGAAGGCCCCACGGAACCGACGTCTTTTCCGACGCCTGCCTTGATACGGATTCACTTCAAAAAAGGATGAGCTTATCAGCCCTGGTTCCTGTTACTAATTGGAACAGTCAAGGCTTAAAGCTCATCCTTTTATTTTGCAATTATGACATGTTGCTTTACTTAGCTGCAGCACTTATTCGCCTCTGCCATCAAAGCTACAAAGCCTTTTCTTACCTCAACATTAGGATAATCCAAAGTATACTCCCTATAATGCCTGTCGTAACCTTTAATCGTCAGGTACCCGCTCTGATAAAGCATCGCTAGAGGATTTTCCGCATCCGCTCTGTAATCGACAAAATACTGCGACTCATATGGCCTGCTGGTCAGCTTCTGCATATTCACATGATGCCCTTCCAACAGCTTCACCAAATATGTTGGTGTTCCTGACTTATACCAATAATTGTCAATGTCCATCTTATTGAAAGCATTGATAATACTGAATGGATTGTAAACATCAAGTAGAGCATTGCTAAAATGGTAGCCATCATACTGCTTTTTCAGCTCTGCTTTCATAGTTTCAACAGTATAATTCAATTTAGAAGCCATTTCACTGATTGCTTCACCAAAAACACTGTACAGTTCGTCTTCAGTAATACCGCAAATAGCATCGTACCTGCTGTCCATACTGATATCATTCGGCTGATTAAAGCCCGAGAAAACCGTAATCTGACTAAACTTCGTAACACCGGTCAGAAGCACAAAGCGCAGGCTGGCATCAGCAGCCTTAAAGGTACCATAAAAATCCTTCAGGATACTGCGATTCACATTTTCTAAGTCTTCCTCCAGTACATCCAGAAGCGGTTTGTCATATTCATCTATCAAAATAACTGCTTGATGCCCTGTTCGCGCCGCTGCCTGCTCCAAAACATATTGAAAACGACTGCTCAGAGTTGTATATATATCGCTTTTGCCATATATAGTTTCCCAACTGCTCACATATTCTTCCAGAACCTTCTCCAGTTCACCAGCAAGATCAAAACGTCCCTTGGCAAAATCAATTCTAAAAACAGGATAAACATACCATTTATCCTCCAGCGCTTCCATTTTTAAGCCACGGAACAACTCCCTGCGTCCGGAGAAATAAGCATCCAACGTACTTATAAGCAGAGATTTGCAAAGCGACGCGGACGCGACAAAAAGCATACGTGCTCCTGTGCCAAGCGATATACTAAATCCGTTTTATCTACATATACGTAATTACCGTTTCTAATTGTTGCAAATGTTTGAATGCTTATGGGATAACGCATGGCTTAACCTCCGTTTAATTATATCTATATACATTTTACCATGAAATAATTAAAAGCTAAAGCATAGACTTTACGTTAAGCCTTTATTTCACTTCCGTGCTTCATGCCCTACTTCTTAATCGTACAAGGACGCAGGCCATCGAACTCATGAATGCTCAGCGTTCCACCCTTAGGTATCGCAATAACGCTGTCATCATATTTGCCAGACACAAGTTTTTCCAGCACCTTGTAAGGCCCCGGCAGACGCGTAAGCGTTCCTCCCAAAAGCTTCACCAAAGGCATAATATAAGCTTCAACTTCCTGCAAATCATACGTCCCTGTATCAATGATATAAAAATCCGTGAATCCCTTATACAGCTGCTTCAGGAAGGTTTCCGCTTCTGCCTGACCACGCTCCTGCACAAGCTTGGCATAGTCAATTGTAGAGTTTTTCATAAAGTTCATCCAGCTCTTAGTTATGAAAATCGCTCCGTCAGGACGCTTGATGCCGGAACCGGTCAGAAGCACATCAATGCAGTCCATAGTGCGCGGCACAGCAATAGGACAGGTTGTGGCCTTCAAATCACACGTAGCCTTGCCGCAACCGGAAACGCAGATAACTATTTCCTCTGCTTCTGTATTTTCGTCTATAATCCTTTGCAATGTTTCATGCATCTTCTGCGGATTGCTATGAAGCGCAACATTAAGATATGTGACCTTGCCCTCAAAGCCTATTTTCTTAATAGTGTTTTCCAACTCTTTTTGCAGCGTAATGCAGGAATAGATTGCTCTTTTGCCCATGATATCAGCTCCTCATATTAGCTTTAGCTTAATTATACCACGCTAGTAGGAACAGTAAAAGCTGGCTTTAAGAAGAACGCCTCAACACAAAATCTCCTCCTCCCCCTTGACTTAGACTGTACTCCAAGTATTATACTAGAGACAACAGGAAATTAGTCAAAGAAAAGGACGGATAACAAATGTCTAAAAAAGTTGTAGTTATTTCCACAAGTTTAAGAGCAAACAGCAATTCCGAGGCTTTAGCCAGGGAATTCGTCAAAGGCGCCGAGGCCGCAGGCCATGAGGTTGAATATATATCGCTCAAGGGCAAAAGCATTGCCTTCTGCATAGGTTGCCTGGCCTGTCAAAGCAAGGGGCACTGCATTTTTAACGACGATGCGCTGCCTATCACCGAGGCTGTGCTGAATGCCGACGTAGTTGTTTGGGCAACACCTATCTATTATTACGAAATGGCCGGTCAGATGAAGGTGCTGATTGACCGCATGAATTCCATGTTTCCTAAGGATTACAAATTCCGCGAGGTATACTTTCTGGCAACTGCTGCGGACAACGGCAGCTATACCCCTGAGCGTGCACTGGCAGGCTTAACCGGCTGGATTGACTGCTTCGAAAAGGCTAAATTAGCCGGCAGCCTTTTCTGCGGTGGAGTCAATGCTGCAGGCGAAATCAGCGGCAGCAGCAAGCTGCAGGAGGCTTACGAGCTCGGCCTTAAGTCTTAACCGCTCCCCTCATATTGAACAGCAAAAAGGCTGACGCCTTGCGTAAATGCGAAGCGTCAGCCTTCTATTTTTACTTATCTTGCTTATCTATGAATACGCTTGTTAATCCAATCCAACAATTCAATTTCACCAGCAGAACCATCAGCAATGGCAATAAACATATCAGCCAATTCGCCTCTGTTTAATACAAGACGATAGCCATTCCATTGCAATAATAGTTGAGTCATTAATGCTCCAATTCTCTTATTTCCATCAATAAAAGCATGATTAGCCGCCAAACCATAACCTAAACGAGCTATTTTATCAATAGTTGTCGGATAGAAATCTTCACCACCAAATGATTGAAGCGGTGCTGCTACAGCAGCTTCTAAACCAGACCTATCTCTTACCCCATCAATACCACCGGTTTTTTTTATGATTTTGCTATGAAGTGCAACAACATCATCTGCACTAACCCAAATCATTCTGCCATCCTCTTATAATCAGCAGCAAAATCATCTAATATGCTATCTGCATCAGACAACATCTGCGCACGAGAGATTTTTTCCTCACCCTTCTCTAAAGTTACAGGAAACGGCATACCCTTGGCACGAACAAAAGCATTCGCAAAAATATTAAAAGCAGTAGATTGGCTCATCCCTATTCCAGCACAAATCTCCGCCATTTTTGCCTTAACATCGGAATCCATTCTAAACGTCATATTAGTATCCATATCATCGCCTCCTTGCATTACAATTATATTACATTGTTAGTGCAAAGTCAAATTTCTCTATATTGGATACGTAGATTCTGCAAGCGCAACTCCTTCGAGCCGGCGCAATACGCCCAAAAAAGCAGCCCCCGAAGCTATAGCCACAGCCTTGGGAGTTCTGCTTTTTACGATTATATACTTTCGCCGACTCCTTAACCTTCGTAATCGGCTTCACATTTCCCCAACTGCCTCGTTTGGAGGCGTTGACTAGCTTTTGCTGTTTTTTCGACATCTTTTCATAGCTAATATATTTTTCCATCTTCTTAATTTCTCCATCTTCTGCTCAATCTAAAAAATATCTTGCTGCTATGTTAATGATAACACAACAGCAAGATTTAATCGCGGAAAAAAGTTACGCACTCGTAAAACTGTATATCCTGCTGCTTGTCGGTATCCCGCCTAGCTTGCTCAAAAGCACAGCAGAAACGCTACGTTTCTTCTGCCCATCAGGTCTCTTGGCTGCTCGGCAGGATACGGAGAAAACACTCAACAGGTTCGCTTCTCCACGTGATTTTTCGCAACAAAAAAATCACGCGGAGTGAAGCAGACTAAACGTAAAGTCACTTTTCTGATGGGCTGATTTCCTGCAGCAAAAATCACCCAAAAAGTGCCTTTACTGTCCGATTACGCGTTTCTCTTTTTCGGCGAAAATTTTTTAAGAAAAAATTAGAACTGCTGCATAGAATTAACGGTTTGTTAAAGTTTGAAGTTTTATACTAAAGAAGTCTAAAGGGTGTCCTTCAGGCAACCTATTTTCAAAGCAAGGAGGAGAAACCAGTGGCTACTTATTTCGTAAAACTAAGCAACGGATATAAAGGTCAGGCAGCTGACAAATGCGATTATATTACTCGTAACGGAAAGTACCAATCTTACACTTTAAGGCAAGAACTTGTCGCCAGCGAAAGCTTCAACTTACCAAGCTGGGCACCTGACGGCAAGACTTTTTTCACAGCCGCAGACAAGTTTGAAAGGAACAACGGAACGACATTCAAGCAGTTCATCATCATGCTCCCCTGTGAGCTGGACAACGATGAAAACATAAAAATCGCTCAAGACATCAAAGATAAAATCATAGGCAACAACAAAGCAGGCATCTGGGCAATTCACAGCAAGCAGGCGGTAACCGCCAACGTTCAAAATGTGCATCTGCACCTTATGAACAGTGAAAGGATCCAGGATGCAACACTTAAAGAAAAACCGCCTAAACAATATTTCAAAAGATATAATCCGTCAAATCCGGAACAAGGCGGTTATAAAAAAGACCGCAAGAACCTTTGCCGTAAAAGAGCAAAGAATCCGGAAATTGATAAAATCAGAGCTAAAATCGCAGAAGCAATAAACGCCGGTTATGAACGTAACAATCTTCCGATACGTGTCTCAGGAACTACCCTTGAGATGCAAAAAGCAGAAGCACTGAAAGCCGGAGATGAAGACCGCGCAGAGTTTTTTGACAGAGCTCCTGTAAAAACAATATCGACAAAACAATGGAAAAAAATCCAGAAGATTATCGAAGATGACAACATAATCGACCGTACCCAACCGGTCCCTATCATACCATCAGAGACCAATTGGCCAACGTTCGAAAAACTCATCAACACCGACTTTTCTGCTGCCGAAGTCTTATTGGAACGAGTCAGCCTTCAGGTCAAAAAGCTCAAATATCAGTTCAAGCTATCACAGAAAAATGCCAAAAAGATTTTGGGAAAAGTTGATGAGCTGATAAGCGGGAAAGAGTTCCGGGAAGCGATTGAAAGCATCGCATGTATGGTTCAAAACAAAAGTGCAAACAACTCTGCTTATGTAAATCTTTTTAATAAAATTTACGCAGACAAAACTACACAAAATATAATGATCAACAACATCATCAATCGTGGCAGAACAAAAAAATACCAGCAAGCCAAGCTTGATTATCAGCGGGCAAAAGCAAAAAAATCAACTCTTGCTGCTGCCAACAGGCTAGACGATAAAACCAAAAAACGTTTGGAACTCATAATGCAAGCCAGCTCAAAATACATGCAGAAACTTGCTTATGAAATCAAAGAAATCAACCAAACTCCTGCTGCAAAAAAACGCTATCAATATGTTATAAACAGGCTGAAAAAATCCGCAGTAAAAGCAAGAACCAAAGCGATAGCAAAGAATAATCAGAATAAAGACATTAAAGAAATCCTACAGGAACTGAACAAACTGATCAAACTTGCAAAGCTAAATCAAGACCAAAAACTGCCTAAAGAATTCATTAAGGAAATCACTGGAAAAGAGTATCCTGATATAACGAGATTAAAGAAGATAGTCAAAGAACTGGACGAAAAATCTGCTTCCTACTTCCCTATAAAACAGAAAACTGTGAATCCCAAAATACAAGAACCCCAAAACAAAGAAATAAAAAAAGAAAACAACTATCAAAGATAATGACAAATTGTAAATTACGCCCAAAAAGCTGCTGCTCACAATTCGCCAGCAGCTTTTTTTGCGTATAAAAAAAGTGTAATTAAATTTATAAGGAGATCTCTAAAATGAACAAAGAGTATAATCAAGAGCAAACTACCATAAAAAAAGAACTTAGCTTTCTCAGCATGCAGGTTATCTGGAGTCTTCCAGAGGACACAACATTGTCCGAAGAAATCGAAAAAATGATGTCAATAACCTTTTCTGGCATTGCCTATAATATCGAAACTATCTGCAAAGCATGCGAAATTATTTATCATGCGGATGATGAAATTATCGAATTCGACCTTTGTTTTGTGTCTCCAAGGTACCAAAATTGTATTAAAGCTTGTGGCGATTTGATGAATTGCTGTGCCTTTCCTGAAAACGCTGAATGCCTATTTGAACGTAATCTGCGCAATGAGAAATTTGCTGCACAGATTTGGCATGAGAGTAATGACAGAAATAGTAGTCCTACGACATATTGACATTGAGCCTCTGTGCATCTGCTCTTTCAGCCTTTGGCAGTCGAGCCCATATGATGGCTGACTGCCTGCCAAGGCTAGCAGATACACCTCTCCAAGTCAATACGTCTACTATTAAAATACGTATCAAAGGAATATAACAACATGATTTTTTTACCCAAGCCACATACACCAACAATTCCCTATAAAGCCATGAAAGAATTTCATATTGCACAAGGACATGAAGAAAAGTTTCTTGCTTTCCAGCATTGTGCACGCAATCGTTTTATCCGTGAACGTCTTTATTTTCGCCAACATGGTTTATGTCCTGTCTGCGGAAAGCAACTTATTGATATCAAACTCAAATCTCGTATCCATCACAATACGTACGGCCATTTTTGCAAATCACCTAATCCTGAAATTATGATTCATTGCCCTCAAAAAAATGGTTATACATACACCGTAACTCCTAACTGCGAACTCTGCTATTTTCAAGCTCCTGATCTTTCGGAAGCTTGCTTAGAAAAGCTGGTACTGATTCATGATTATTGCCACAACAAGCTACATCAAAAAGCAACTCATAATCAAAACTTTTAAGTAATGACCATGCTATTCCCCTAACGTATTTAATGGAATATTACATAGTCATTACTTATGCTCAAAACGATTTTATGATTGGAGTGATTTTTACGATTTACGGCTATGCCCGCGTATCTTCCAAAGCTCAATTACACGGAAATTCACTAGATGAACAAACCGCAACCTTAAAAGTGAACGGAGCCACTAATATCATTGCAGAACAATATAGTGGTAAAACTATAAGTCGACCAAAATTACAAAATTTAATCGATTCACTTAATCCAGGTGACACACTTATGGTAACCAAACTCGATCGCCTTGCCCGCAACGTCACCGAAGGAATTGAACTTATCAAAACTCTTTTTGAAAAAAACATCAAAGTTCATGTTCTTAATATCGGATTATTGGAAAATACAAGTATGGGTAATTTTTTTATTACTACTCTACTTGCTGTGGCAGAACTTGAACGCAATATGATTATTGAGCGCACTCAAGCTGGCAAAGAAATCGCTCGTACTAAAGCCGGTTTTCGTGAAGGCAGACCACCAATACAAAAAGAGAAAATCCTGTTAGCAATTACGTTATTAGAAAAACACAGCTATAAGGAAGTTGAAATGATGACTGGCATTAGTAAAGCAACATTGGTCAGATATCACAGAAAAATTAAATTATAAATTCACTAGGTCAGTTCAGTTAAATTAATGATTTTAAAGGAGAACGTAATGGTACCCATAACAATTGAAGAAGAAAAACATGGTAAAAATTTTATTGCTTTAGATCTCAATTATCCCAACTCTTCAAACATCGAAGATGCTAAAAAAGAAGCTTTAATGTTGGCGATTGTACTTTTTCGACTTTTTGCGTTAATTGGTAAGTACGCAAGCGGAATGACGATGAAAATATTTACTGATTATCCCTCAGAAAAAAATTTTTGTATTGATACTCACTATTCAGCACAAATAACCAATATAGATACACTTTCATGCTATATAAACAATATATTTCAAAATTTGTCAGATAATTACAAAGAAATCAAGTTTGTGACTGTATCACTTTACCTTAAGGATTAAAAATCAAATTACATAAAGCATGGTTTCAAAAAAATTATGTACAAATTATTTTTGATTATTTTAATTAACGATTTGTTAACTATTTTGGTATTATACTACTGATAACAACTTAATATTGTTAATTGATTTAGAGAGGGAGATTGATATAATGAACTAAATATAATATAAAATATCGTATTAATTCATTAAACGTAAGAGTATTCATCAAAACAAATCTCATTTAATTAAAAATTTTATAGGAGGAAATAATGAGAATCATCATTGACAACAAACTTTACGACACCGAAAGCGCTGAAAAACTTTTAACCTTGACTGAGCCTATGCATTTTGGAGATTACGAAGAAACCCTTTATCGCAAAAAAAACGGCGAATTTTTCTTGCATTCCGCTGACTCTCTCAAGCCGGATCCTTATTATGCTAATTATTATGCCTCCGCATTGCCCGACAATTTACAATGTTATCCTGAAGAAAGACTTAAAAACTTTTTACCTCTCAAAAAATCTTTCGCTCTCGAATGGGTTGAACGCAATTTTAGCGTCGATGAGTATATTAAAATTTTTGGCGAACCCAAAGAATAATTTTTATACTTAACAATTTAAGCCAAGTACGACAACACTTATCATGTGTTATTGTGCTTGGCTTTTTTATTCTTAGCAAACTTATTTTATCATGCGCAATAAAATTTTACTTTATCCTATTGTAATAATCCCTAAAATAATCCGGTCCATTTTTCCAAAGCCCTGTTTCAAAATCATATAAAGCCATATATGCAGATGAATTTATAATTTTGCTTCTAGTTTCTTGCCACGTTATTTTTTCTTCTTCAGCCATATCCATAATTACATCTGTCAAAATTAAATCGGCACAAAATTTTTTCTGTTCAGCATTCATATCTCTTCACCTCTACAATCTTTAAACCATCCAATACTCGTTGACTAAGGAAACAATATTGATTAACAAGGACCTCCCGGCGAAGCAAAGATAATGGTATATGAGATGATTTTTCATACTTTATTGACCCATACAAGTCATTAATATAAGCATTAATATATAAATTTGCTAAATCACTAACAGCCTTCCCAATGATAATTTCACTATTATAAATTTCTCGCGAAATTAGCGGAGTTAATATTTCAGCAAGCCTACGTCTCCTATTTAGCGCAACAAAATCCAACCACATCTTATCAATATCTCTAAATTTATATACTGTTATATCGCTATTAGGTGCATGATATTTACAGCAAGTAATGTATCCGTAGTTTTGAGCATTATCTATCAATTTTAGGCCTTTTGCCTGCAATACTGATACTTTGATAAAACTTTCAGCTTGTAATTCATCAGATACAAAGTAAAGCCCGCAACCAAAATCTCTTCGAACCATACAATTATCCATATCATTTTTTACCAATGGAATATAACTACCATAATACAACATCATTCCATCAACAAATTCCATATTGTACCCCCTTAGCCGCCAATATTTCTAGCACTTCTTCCATCACACTTATGTCACTATTTAAACACCTTACATTATTATCTTCTCCTATTCTATAAATTTCTTCAATATAATCCCATATTTCATATTCACAAAATAATTTATCAGCATAAGACGGGGTAATCTTTACCCGCTCACAAAACATTCTAAATACACAAATCTCAAAAAAAATCATATCATCAAACATCGTAACACCTCGCTCCATTTATTTTATTATATGCCTTATCGTTGATTACATAAAGGTATATTAAGGATTTCTCCTGTTGTTCGCTATTAACATTGTTACACAAGAACTATAATTATATAGGAACAAGATGTTTGACAATAAAAATTACAAAGAATGGAGATTATATTATGAGCAAAGAAATAAACCTGCTATATTTGCTGTGTACTACTTGCCTTGATGAAGAAATACCTGAATTATATCTTGCAGATAAACCGTCTTTTGAAATTATATCTACAATAATTATGGAGCAATGGACTAATATGTATCCTTGTCGTGAATGGAGTTATGGTATTTTTATTGATATTATCAAAATAGATACCAATAAGTTACTTAATACCTATTTCTCTACTGGTAAACCTGATGAACCTTCTGTACAGAGATGGCTTCTCGAACGATATGATAATGCCATCAAACCGTGCATTGATAAACCTGAAACGCTTGGTGACCTATATAATTGGAAGCTTAAGCTACGAATTTCTGAAATGTATTGAGGTGAATTTGAAATGAAAATAAATTTTATACCTTTCTCTGAAATTGAAAAGAAACAGCTTGTTGAGTATATGTTTGACAAACTTGTTGTTATTTCGGTCAATAATGATAGTCACAAATACCTTGTTACCGGATATGACTGTAAAAAGTATATATGTCAATACAGTAATGAAGAAATTGCAGAAATTGCTGTTCTGATCATAACTATTGTTGATGAGATGAGGCGTGCAAAAGCTAAGGGCTTCAATAAAGCATCTTTTATAAATATTATTAACAAGCACAGTTATGATAATGTTTATAAAACTATAGATTGTTTTAGAGAAATTGCTTCTAAGCAAATGCTTTACTGCATTTGGAGATTTATTAGCTTGATTCCTGATAAGCAACCTTTTAACCTTTGCATAATTGAATTTACGCTCATGCATGGAATTTCATGGGTTTATTTACAACTGCTTGAATCTGATAATTACGATACCTTTAAAGATATAGCGGTTGAACTTTTAAACCTTTTCTTGACTACAACAGGTAAGAAGTATACTTTCACCGCCTAGTTATCGCTCATGCTTTCCGAAAAAAAACATAAAATGCCTGATGAACTACATTTTTGTAATTTATCAGGCATTTTTAATTTTAATAAATTTATTCGTATTTGAAAGTATCATAAGCTTTATAAATTTAATTACAATAAAGGCATACGTGCAATGCATAGTTAGTATTAAAAATCGCATCTTAGCGTTCAAGCAACTCCTCTACAGAACTGTTAAAAACCTTCGCCAACCTGTAAACAGTTTCCACGCTCGCCTTATTTATATCCTTATTACGTTGTTCGTACATCTGTATGGAGCGCAAACTTACTCCAGATTGACGAGCAAGTTCCGCCTGTGTCATACCTGTATAACTGCGAAAACGCTTCAAATTTGTTTCAGCAAAATGCTCTCGCATAAGCTTATCCATGATATCCGCAAACTTAGTGACATCAGCCTCATGCAGCGTGTAATACATTCTCTGCAAATCCCTATAGCTGACGGCTTTTAAAATATCCTTATACTGCCTGTCCGAGCGCCATTGGTAATACGCCAGCGCCCACCCCATCCAGTATTCCGGCGAGCGGCCATAGCTAACCTTTTGCTCTATATGCAGCTCTTTGCCTGTCGCCTCCATAACAACATCCAGCGCAATCTCTATCCCGCTTTTGCCTAAAACATATTTGGGATCACCTTTGCCCATACGCCTGCTGACAGAGCTTCCGGCAAACATCCGCATAAAATCTTCGCCAGCTATATTGCAGCTGTTGATGGCATAGTCAAAAGCATCGCCAAGCCTATCCTGCGCTCTGGCTACATATCTCTCCGAATATGCGCGTATGTCCATTGTCAACCCGTCCTCTCATCATGGCTTCATCATGGCTTGTAAATCAAGTATATCATCATAGTTGTATGCAAACAAGCTAAAAAAGTTGATGCTACACGATTTTTACGCTTAACATCAACTTTTATGATTTAATTAATTATTATTTATTTTTTCGTATTCAACGGTCTTGCTGCTAATAATTTAGCAATGGGCAACAAGCACTCTTGCTCAACCTGCACATACCCCAAGTAACCTTTAGGTTTATCAGATAACAGATAACGATTAACATCGTCTGACTGTTGTTGCTGTAAAGCTTTTTCGTAAGCGCGTTGTACGCTACACCACAAAAAACCTATCTGCGAGTCACTAGCATTACATAGAGTCAACCAACCAACTGATTGGACAGCATTATCAATATATACATTACCAAATACAGGTTTTTTATATATTCCAGCATTTGCCATCTGCTTCCTGATTTCCAGTTGCGCTTCAGGCCACGACGGCACCCTGCAACCAGTGCTGCTTGCAACAATGCTCTTACAAGCGTCAATAATATCAGCAATAGTCGGTAAAAACGTCTGCTCAATCCGCACTTTTTTGCATGCGAGTTCGATTAACTGCGGCTCAAAATCACACAAGTCATTAGCATAGATAGCAATCCGATCGACATCATCAGACTTGGAAAAAGCTGCAAATAACACTGTTAAGGAATCAATTATTTTTCTCTTTTTATTCAAATCATTCATTAGTATCAAATCTCCTTTGCCCTATTAACATATCATATACTTTATCCGCGTTAGCCCTGACGTCATTTTTTTTGATTGCCTTAACATGCGTAATCTCATCACGCCAACGCTCATCGCTTAAATAAGTAAGGGGATTAGGGATATAAGTCGGATCAAGCCACTGTTCAGTTTTTTTGTAATCCGTCACCGATTTAATAATTTTATCATACAAATCTATATCAACAGGCAACTTATTCCAATATTCTTTTGTTTCTTTAATTTTTATATGCTTAGGATATGTATTCCAAAATACCTTAAAATACCTACTTTGGAGTGAGTCCATATCATTAGTACTTACTATATTAGTACTTACTATATTAGTACTTACTATATCAGTACTTACTATATCAGTACTTACTACTCCTAGATTTTCCAGCTCAGGTTTTTCCACCTCTGGATTTTCCACTTTTGGATTTTCCACTTTTGGATTTTCCTCGTTAAGCGGTACCTCACGGATAATGTAATCCATACATCCAATGCGCCCCTTAGAATCTCTAGCGCGCGTACACTGCACATATCCGTATTTTTCCAATTCTCTCAAACCCGCACGTACAGCAGTCTCTCCAGCTCCAGTCACAGTAACCAACCCCGATACCGTGAGTTTCCATTTAGGCGGCAAGCTCAAAATAATTATCAAAAGCCCACGAGCCTTAATACTTATCCGCTTGTCACGCAGAATACTGTTAGGTACAACAATATAATTATTCTTTTTTTCAATCTTTACAACTTTCATAAGTTCACCTCCTTTCGCATCAGTCTAGTCCTCATTACTCTATATGCGCACATATAGCAGTCTAATAGTAATGATATATATTTCCACCTTTTGTTTGTTTTTATTCTAACAACCAAACGTTATTCAAACGTTATTTATAATCCTTTTTAAAAGCCATCCTTTCAAAATTTAATAAAATCTTAACAAAAAAAGCCTGCGAATATCATTAAAATACTTGTGCATTAGTATTTTAATAATATTCACAGACTTTAAATATGATTTTTCATTATCAAAAAAATCTAAATTTCAATAAGAAATTGCAGACTTTTGAAAGTTAGAACATGTAAAACTTTTTCAGTTCACAGTCAAACAGTTCATTTTGTATTTTATAATCTAAAATCTTCTTTGAGGGTGCATAAAACCAATCAGCTATAAACATAATATCTTCATAGCTATAATTGTCAATCCATTTTTCTTTATAGATAAATATTCTCAGCAACTTTCCGGTACTCATTGCTGCCTCTTACCCAAGAACTACAAGAATGCGCGAAGTATATGTCATTCTCTATTTACGAGAATTCTGCGAACTCACTTACATTATCGCTGATAATTGTCTTAACTACCTGACTGAATTTAGTACCATAGTATTTGTTTAGATATGTAGCGTCTTATTTGAGAGCAAAGACTATTTTGTTGTTTTTTGTGCGATATACTAATTTATTATAAGTAAACACCACGTTTCACTGTTGCTTATCTACTTGAGCATAAAAATCGCTATATACTTTGCATCAGCCATAATTCACACACTTTTAAAGATCATTATGATTCTCTGAATATTTTAGAAAAAATAAGCATAGTAAAAACATCTTCTATTTGCTTTGCTATCTGCTTTGATTCTATCAGAGTACCAAGCTCTATATTGCCCTGTTGCCCATGGTAGGAGAGGTTCGCAGATGTTATTAAAGTCTGATGCTGGTCAACCGAAATAACCTTTGCATGAAGCGCGGCCATCTTATCGTCTGCCTGATGATAGTTATATATTTTCAGGAACCGTCCTTTATAGCGCAGTATCTTATCGAATCCCGGTTGCATATCAATGTCATTCACAAAGAACTTAACGAACACACCTCGCTGGCTTTTAAGAATGATTGTATCGACTAGGTCTAAAAAGTATGGGGTCAACGAGTATCCGGTAATCAAGATATTCCTTTCCGCTCCGTTTATCATGGACTGAACCACATTCATTGTAGTTCTCGCATTGATAGAAAAAGACGGAGGTGCTGTGACCACAAGAGAAACCTTGTCCATTTCTGATATATTCATGGCACCGATAACCGTTCCTATGATACCCTCACAATGTGCATCAGTTAATTCTGGACAGCTTCGTTTCAACATCACTTTTGCATTAGTCGTGCCATTAGCTGCATCGCTTTTAATCGTATTCAAGAATATTTCTTTGTTTAGATTTCCACTTGGCATAATTCACCTACTAACTCCTTAAAGTATGAGCATTCCTCGCGTCCCGGAATAGGAACTACAAGCCCTCTATCAAGCATTCTATTTCCATTCTCGCACGCCGTTTCAGATATCATGCAGCATGAATGGCAGGCAGCTCCGTTTGAATTTTTGCCAGCTGGCAAATTACTCATACACTCTGGGTCATTCGTACAAACAAGAGCCTCTTGGAAAGCGTCTCTCATGAGATTTGTCATCTGATCGATATTGCCAAGTTCAACCAGCCCGCCGAGTGATCCTTCCTTATCGGAGCTTCCTGTGTATAATAAAATCCCGGCCATTTTATCACTAAAATAAGTTCTTTCTCTAATAGCCGAAGAAGAATATCCCGATGACATAGACATTTGCTTAATCATCAAGTGAGCAAATGTGTGCATCAGAACATAAACAGCATTTCTTACAACTGTAATTGTCCAGCCTTTTGACTCGCAAAACTCCCTGTAGGAGTCAGAATACTTTTCTGATAAGCCTTTTACAGCCGGTAAATTTAGCCACGCCGCAAGCGTATATTTGTTAAACTCTATGAAAATGCCTTCTCCATTTACTTCTGCCGCAGGAAGCCATCGTTCCTGCTTGCCCTTGCTCAACGCCACAACATTCGGTTGCTCATCTGCATCTGGATCAGGAGCATCGACCCTTGTAAATCCAAGAAGAACACGAACCTCTCTAAGCCTAGTCACTCGGATTATGCGGCTGAAATACTTCTGTAAATATCCGGGCAACGCGTCCTCTTCAGCCTTGAAGTGCTTTTTGTTTGACTCATATGCAGGGTCATTGTGGTGAGTGATAGCATTGTATTCCATCTGCTTGATTTCAGTGAACTCCTTGATGTTGCTCATGCGACGCTCAAGCGCCTCATCAAATTCGTCTCTTGAATATGCAAAGAAATACATTTCGTATATTTTGGTTATTCCATCATCACCCATAAGCTGCTTTGCAAGTTCTATATCACGCAGATGCTCATCAATCAGGTTATACAACGGATTAATCCACGGTGGAATAGAGATTGCGCTCCTGCTCACAGCAAAGTAAACATTAGATGCACCACGCTGTGAAGGAATGATAGGCTTGCTGCATTTATGGTTTTTCACATTTGGTCTAAATGGATGATGCCCCGGGCAGGCAACTCCATCGAAATTATCCCGCTGTGTTGCACCGCTCATGCTACGTTTTGCACCACAGGAACATTCTACCCACATATCCGCAAGCGTGGAGGTGTTGCCTGTCGAGTACATCTTCAATGTACCTTTGCAATCGGACTCGCCTCGGTGTACCCACCACTTCCAAGGAAAGTCAGACACATGACCGTCCTCGCAGATTGTGATGAAACGGGACGGATAGGCAGGACGATGGCACTCAGGGCATGTGACGCCATACTTAAGATACCTATCCAAGTCAAAAAATTTTCTGGCATCAAACAGTTTGCCGCATTTTAAATTAGAGCATACGTGCCAGTACGGAAATGTCACAACCGGAACATCGCCCGAAAAACTTGTGCGGGGCATATAGAAGCAATCGACACCTAAATATGATGCAAGTCTACCGTCAATTATTTTTTGTCCCTTTTGTTTCCAATAGGATATGTCAAGAATCGTAACTGAGTCCTTTATCGCATCAACTACCGAGCCAGGACCAAAGGTCGTTATGATCTGGTTTGGACGCAATTCTCCAAGTTTATTATTATCAAAAGCCATGTCAATCCTCCGTGTAATAGAACATATTCGCCGAACTCTCGACCTCTCGCATTGAACGAAGTGTAGCTTTTTCGTTCTCAGCGTGCGGCTGGTCATACGGATTCATCAACCTGTTATAACGTTCAGTTCTAACAACATAATACCGCAGTGGTTTCGACTGCGCTGCTTGCAATTTCCACCAGTCAATGAAGCAATCTATTTCTTCCTCTGCATCTGCTCTTGCTGACGGCTTGATGATATCGAGGCGGTCGATTATCAGTTTCTTCACTGAAGCAAGCTGTTCAGCGGTTAGTGAACCGATAGCTACTGCATCAGGATTGTTTGCCATGTTCGGGAAGTTCAGCCGTATTGCAGATATTATCAGCGCGTGCATGACACGATCCCTTGCTCTGGCAGAGAATGGTGTCGCCGTCGTTCCTTCGACAAAGCGATAAAGCTGCGAATGATAGCCAGTAAAATTCTCGTAATGCGACAAGTCACGAGGACGATATGCATTGTAGAGCGTAACCACAAGTCCAGGGAATGCACGTCCGATACGGCTTGTTGCCTGGATATATTCCGAGTTTTGTTTCGGCTGACCTGTCACAACCATCAGTCCAAGGCGGTCAACGTCCATACCAACGGCAATCATATTTGTGGCAATAGCCGTATCCAGACAATCTTTTGAAGCGCAAGTCTTTTCGAGCTGGTTCAGCTTTTCCGGTATCTTATACGACGACATACGGGAGGTAATCTCCACATTATGGTTCAGATACCGCTGTTTATCCAAGCCGTATTTATTTTTGATGCGATAAATTCTCTTTGGAATGTCGTCTTGCAGAAGTCTGACAGCACCACCAAGTTCTCGGATACTGTTGAAGTAGCCGACTAAAGAATAGTACGGATCTATCACATCCTTGTACTCCTCTTGCAGGGAGTATGTATAGGCAGCCTGCAAAATAATGGCATAAACACGAAGCAAAGCCGTCTTAACAGACTGACCTGGAGCGCAAATCCCCACATATTTTCTAAACGGGTCATCATCTACAGAAATCTCTCTAATAAAGAAACTATCTCCAATTTCAAAACCGTTAGGCGGAAACTGCGTCGTATTCTTTCTTGCATAAAGGCATCTGATCTGTGCCTCCGCATTTTTGATTGTTGCCGTTGAAACGACATACTTCGGCTTGATGCCATCATGAATACACATATCCTCGATAATCGTTTCATAGGCACCGTAAACCGTACCAAGAGGTCCTGTGATAAGATGCAACTCGTCTTGAATAATCAGTTCCGGTGGCAGGAACGGTCTGATGTTGACTATCGTGGATGCTGGCAAAGAAGCCGTTTTTTTATGGTGTCCGTGTTCCAATCCAATTGCGACATAACCATCGCGGCTGCATTTTCTATCCACTCTACCAAACAGAGCATTTGTATTTACATCCCACGGTAGACGAGCAAATTTATCAACGGTCGACAAAATAATGGTCGGACACTTGGCATATATTTCTTCATCAACAAGGTAAACTGGTATCGGCATCCTGTCATTTTTGTATCTGTAGAACTGGCAATTCCGATCCGAGCAGAAAATCTCGATGGACTTCTTGTCGGTATCAATATTAAAGTTTTCTTCTTTGAGAGTCTTTCCGCAAAACGGACAAGTAAGGAGCTGCTTATAGACATGGTTTCTTGAGCTTCTCGCCTCTTGCGGATTATCAGCCTTTTCAATAAACTCATCAAACTTGTTAGGCGTTACTCCGCTTCCTACCCAGAATCCTATGCTGATAGGCTCTTTGCCAAACTGAGGATATGTCTGCCGCCTAATCATTTCTGCCGCAAGCACCATTTTTATAATACGGTCTCTCTGCTGTGTGGTAAGCAAGCGGAGGGTGTATCGGAGCATAACGGTCACGCCGCCATCCCGATTGTATTCTTCTCCATCAGACGCTCTAAGTCGCCTGTTAGCAATAACAAATGCCATGAGTCCAAGGTATGCTTCCGTCTTACCACCACCGGTTGGAAAGTACAGCAGGTCGACAACCTCACGGTCTTTATGTCTCGGATTGACGATTCCAGCTAGGTTCATCAGAATAAAGGCTATCTGGAACGGACGCCACCCAAAGTTGTTATCAGGATTCTTCGGATTAATAAAATCTTGGAAATTGCAATCTGTTCCGCTTCCGTGCTTCTTTGCATATCCCTTGATGCTGTTCTGCAAGAAGATTACACGGTTCATAAAGCAGAAAGCCTCAAATGATATGTCATCATTCTCGATCATGCTAATACCTTCACGGATTCGGCTTAGAGCATCTTGGCAACGGTCAATGACTTTACTACCGATCTTATCCTTAAAATCAGGGTTATCCATTCTTACGTTTCCGAGAAGCGTAGAATTAATCCACTTTTCGTAGGATTCTGCCAGAGTATTAAGTTTGCCGATAGTTTCTGCCTTTTTCGATTTTACCGACATGGTAAATGTAGAGAAGAAATATCTGTCAAAACCATCCAAAGCGGCACTGACACCCGGAAATTCATACTCAGGTATAAACGCCGATTTCACATATGTAGTTCTACCATCGACAGGGGCATCCCACACCGCCGCACAGCCGCGTCCTCGTCCCATAATCGGACGCTGTTCAAAATAAAACTCATCGGAAGCAAGTATCTCTCTACAAATATGCTCGGCGAGAAATACAGCAGAACCATTCTCCGCATATGCCTTGATTTCCACCTGAAACATGATGGCTTCCGCACTGTTGGCGGGATTTTTCCTATTGTTAATGACATACGCCGTTACAAGAGAATATCTGCCTTTCAAAGGAATGCGGGACATGTGAACATGGACATTAGAATCACAAACAAGCTGGTAATCCTTCGTTCGTGTGAAATCCTTAAACTGAATACGAATTGTTTCTTCCATCGGCCGGCGTGTATAAATAGTACGGCTATGCTCTTTTTCGTCCTTACCGATATATTTTTCAGAAGACTTCACATAGTCTCCCCATGTCACATCCAAGTTAATGCTCTCGGTATCGCTTTGAATATAAAAACTAATACCGATAGACGAGGGCAGCTGAAAATGTATGGTGGAAATCGGCTTGTTGTCATCATCTTCACCAGCAGTAAAATCCTCACCATCCTCAAATGCCATATCAGCATCAACTTCCTGCTCTCCGGCAACAGTATATTCTTCATCATCGCTTTGGATATCAAGCATACCCACGAGATAGGCATAGCGAGGGTTCTCTTCAAGAACCTCTTCCTTTTCTCTGGGACCGATAAGGTCAGTTCTTATGGCATTGATGATTTTCTGCCTGACCTCTGAATACTTAAATCTATCAGTCATTATGCCTCCTTCACGGCATGAGCCGTACCGAGCGTATATTTACAAGTATTGACAAGATGAATGTTGTCATCTGAAATCAGTTTGTACTCCCACGTCTTCTGATCTGGGTCTGCTGTTGATGCAAAACGACACCACTTTATGCCTTCTCTCGCCTTTGAAACTACCTCTTCCGATGTCACTTCATTCAAAGCCTTAACCTCTACCATAAATTTTCCGGCAGTTGTTTCTACGAGAAAATCAGGATTATACTGCTGACCGGCTTTCCAAAATAAGCCAAGCTGATTCAGCGGCGGTTTGATCCAACGAATAACATCTGGATCTTCCTCCAAAATAATAGAGAACAGACGCTCTGGATCACTGTCGAACGCATTCGCCGGATAGTAAGACTTCTTATAGCCGGTAAAAAGATACTTCTTGATATTGCTCTTGTCAGAAAATGGCTTATCAAACTTGACCTTTCCGTCCTCCTTAACATTTTTTACGAACTTGCGGAACAGAATAAGATCTTTCTGAATAATATGGATATCCTGCGTCTTTCTATCCATATGTTCATAAATCTGTTTCCGGATGTCAGACACTATCAACGATGCATAGCGGCGGACAATTCTTCGCTTGTTTTCTTCATCTCCCGGAATCTGGCTGAGATATTGTTCAACCACATCAATAACAAAGTCAGCATCGTCATAGGATAACTCACTTACTGAGTCCAACAGCATACAAGCCAGCGTATTCATAGCGTCATTGACTTCGAGAATCTGCGCATCCACGGCAGAAAGAAGCTGCTGATTGATAGCATCAAAACGCTCAATCTTGGCCATAGCCACCTCAAAGTCAGCAATGCTGCGCTTTACCTCAAAACGGTTAAATTTCACCTCGGATGTAGTCTGGACAAGGATTTTCGGAACAGAGATAGCCTTTGCGGAATACTCTGTTACAGCTTTTACGAACTCATCTTTACTCAGAAGCAGTTTGCCGGATTTTGAATCTATCGGTGTTTGCGCCTGCTCCTGCGCTAATGCAGATGGCTCAGTAGTATCCTCGGAAAGCATTTCAGGATAAAGATCAAATAATGTCATCTGACCTGAGTCTTCACATTTATCCTTCTTTTTTGCAGCCATAAAGTTCTTAACATATTCTTGGTAGATTTCAAGCTGCGTTTTCGGATTGCTGACCTCGGCAAAGGATTTCACGCCGGATGCAGTAATTGCAAAATCCAGCAGAGAAAGCTGTCCATCGTCCACGGTAGCGGAAACGCCAACAGACTCGGACGGTTCAACCGTTGTTTTATCAAGGTCGCGGTAACGGAAGATGTCGCTACTCTTAATCTCATCAACAAGTTCTCTGTAGTGGTCGTGAGCAACGATATCAAGAGAGTCCAAGTCCTCGTTTCCTGTCTGTTCTCCAAACGGAAGTCTTAAGCCACGACCAATTGTCTGCATAGCGAGAATATCGCTTTTTGCAGCATTCAGAGGAATAATCGTGAACAGATTATTTACATCCCAACCTTCCTTCAGCTTATAAACGTGCAGTACGATTTCAACAGGGTTAGAAGAACTCTCAATAGAAAGCAAAAGACGGATGTTTTCCTCCGACTCCTCGCCGGACTGTTTGGAATGAATCTCTATAACCTTGCCTTTATACTTGCCTTTCTGAAAATCATCGCTGTCAATCAACGCCCGGATTTTCTTTGCATGGTCTGTGTCCTTGCAGGCAATAAGAACAATCGGTTTCACATAGTCCAGATCGTTGTCGCTACAATACTCCCGCAGCACAGCCTTGCGATGCTCGTGGAGCGTAAGTCCATCGCGGATTTTCATCTCCTCGATATCATCTTGGTTATAGCCGGCCATGTTGGATCGTCCCATTACAACCGGGATTTTCAAATAGCCCTCAACCGCGCCACGGGCCAAGTCATAGGCATAGATAACATTTGAGGTGGTCTTCGGCGTGGCGGTAAACTCCAATCCGAGAACAGGCTTCAGATAGTTGATTGCCTTCATCGAAGCTGGAGCATAATAGCGATGCGCCTCATCCATGCAGATAACGAGATCATCGAACTGTGCCAACACATCAGCGAAAGACGCACCGAGCATTTCCTTAAACTTATGAAAGTTAAACTGCGTGTCCGTCTTGCTGTTGAAGATTTTTCCGATATTGAAGATGAAAAGCTGAATCTCCGAGGTCTTCTCAATACGGAGAGACATCTGCTCAAACTTCACGGGATAAGTATCGTAATTTTCGCCGTCATACACCCTCGGTCTGCCCATTTCCGCTTCAAGCCCTTTAAAGATGTACTTCGGATGATTCGGATTGGACTCCTTGCGCAGCTTATCATAGATTGTATTTCCAGGCGCAAGAATGAAGAAGTGCTTATATCCCTTCGTCTTGTACAGATGGTAGATGCAGGCTCCCATCAGACGAGTTTTGCCGATGCCGGTTGCCATAGCAAAGCAGAAAGACGGGAAGTCAAATCCGGCTTTGACCTTGCGCTGTTTCTCGCAGTATTCCGATGCAGCGGCCTCAACGACATCCTTGCTGTCCTTCTTGTAATCACAATGCGAACTGATGGCGTCGAGGTAAGAGAGAGCCGCCTCCTGCGGAGTTCTCAAGCTCATTGCGTATTTGATTTTGCTTACTATCTCAGACATTTACTGTACCTCGCTTTCAAAATCGCACTTCTCAAGAAGGTCTTTCGGTATTTTCTTTACCTCGATGTTATCGGGCAATATCATATCCGATTGAATCTTCGTGCCGTATATCAGGAGCGACTGCCCTTCGGCAAGCCGAGCGGACAGGGATTTTATATATCCTGCGTTTACAAACTCCGTGGTAATGTGAATAAACCTTTTCTCCGAAGAATGACCGTGGAAGACATCCTGCGGCTTGTAACGGAATCCCTCGATCTTACAGATAGCCTCGCAAATCATCTCGAAAGTGTAGGAGGGATTGATCTGATAAATCGGCAGCTTGTCATTCTTAACAAGCAGGCTCGGTGCCAATTCATAGAAGTGATATCCGCCGCCGCCTTCCCATTTTTCGGCTTTTGTAATACCACCTTTATCATCACCATCAATTACTCTATCTAATCTTTGCTTGCAAAGTTAATACGCGTGTTCCCCAAGTTCAATGCATATCCAGTGTCTTCTCATTTTTTGGGCTACTGCCGCAGTAGTTCCTGACCCAAGAAAAGAATCCAAGACCAAGTCATTTTCTTCGGTCGCCATTGAAAAAATACGACTGACAAGGGCTTCGGGTTTCTTTCCACTCGGGAACTGTACCCCACCCTCTTTTGTTAGGTTATTAATGCTGGATGTAAAATCCCAGTAAGTTCCTTGCTTATCCTTCTTGTATAGGACGCCATCAATAACCTCGCTGATGTCCTTAAGCCATGCAAAGAGCCTACAACTATCCCCTTTGTAGAATTGCTCATACAAAGTACCTTTATTCTTTCCGGTTTTAGGAACATACTCAATAGAAACAATATCATCGTTTATTCTGTATTTTTTCTTTGCTTCAATTACTCTTTTTCTTATTGATGATTGAGCATCTTTTGCCTCGAAGATGAATTGTCCATATTTGTAGTATACTTCTTCTTCAGATATGCCCTCGTCATCCATAACTTGCTTAATGGACTTAACAATGGAATTGTTTCGTTTGTATAACTTGATTTCGTCTCCATTTCCATCTGTTGTGGAGCCAACATATTCTTTTTCTCCCGGATCAACAAGTACAGAGGTATAGTGCCAGTTCTTTCCTTGCTCTCTATACTGAAGAACGACTTGATACATTTCCGTATAATCATAGGCACTCTTAAACGGCATCAATGCCTCATAGTTCTTAGCGTATACCAAAATGAATTCGCAGTTCTTCTTTAGCTTTTTATCCTCGCCGCCACCAGAGGCGCCAGCGTTATTCTTCATATTCACAGAGATCATATTTATAAAGTTTCTGCGTCCGAAAATCTCGTCGCACAAAACCTTCAAATAAGCTTGCTCCTCATCATCAATTTGAATCCAAATACTACCTTCATCAGCCAACAATTCTCTTAATAGAAACAGTCGGCTTCTCATAAGTGAAAGCCAGATACTATGCTCCACATCATCATCATAGAACTCGAAGGCATTTCCTGTATTATAAGGTGGGTCAATAAATATACACTTAATCTTCCCAGCATAATCCTGTAACAACGCCTGCAAAGCAATAAGATTATCCCCATGTATGAGCATATTCTCACTTGACGGGTCACCATATGATTTACTTACGTCTTCCAGTAAAATCCGTGGTTCAAGCGACTTTTCATCATACTTGCCAACCCATGTCAGTTCCAATCTTCCTGTCTTCTGCATAATAATCTCTCCTAAAACTTCAGAACGATGTTAACCAATAGAATCGGGTTAATATCAAACTGTTTTTCAAATTCTGCGATTTCCCGCTCACCCTCGGTTTTGAAGCCGGTTCCTCTCTCGTGAAAGGACTCCTGCAGCTTTTCAAGCGCCTTGGATTTTTCAGTTATCTTTTTCCGTATGTCTATCTTCTCATAGAAGTTATCAGAAGCGCGTTCCTGTTCCTTCATGACACCGATTTCGGCGTCCATTTCCTGGTAGGTCGCAATCAATTGTTCCATCTGGATGCGCTCCCAATTTTCAATCTTCCTGCGGTTATACGCCTTGATTGGTTCCGCCTGCTGCTGATAGCGTTTTACCATCTCGGCTGTCAAGTTATCATAGACACGCTGATATAGCTTCATCTCCGAATCGGTCGGCTTAAAATACCGCACATCCATATCGTCAATCCGCTCAAGCAATGGAATCAAATCCGACTCGTCAAAATCTATGTACTCGCCGTTTTCATCGCAGAGAAGCAGAATGGGAAACAGCAACTTTGATGAATCACAAAACGCACCGATAAAGAGGATTCCGTGTGATCCGAGAGCCTGTTCACCCCAATTATCGACCTTCCAGTAATGAAGCCCGCCGTCCACTTCTGGTTCATCGAATGCGCTCCAATACTCCACATCGTGCAGATACCTTGCGATGTCGGCTTTTGTCTCATCAAGAGCCTGTTCCTTTGCGCCGCTGCTTTCCGTAAGGAGAAGTGAGCGGAGTTCTCGTGCTTTCTTGTCCCGCTTTGCATTCAGCTTGCGCTCCAATTTATCAAATGCCTTTTTGAATTCCGCAGTGGTATCACAGGTCTGATAAATCTGCAATACCATTTTTTCAAAACTGGTGCCGGATTCCAATGCTCCAAGAGCAATATCCGACGCTCCGAAGACACCCTCGAAAAGTTCAAACTTCTTCGACAGGATGTCGTAAACGCGCTGGTCAGCGGCATTCTGCGTGTTCAGCAGATTGATGGCAACAACATCATGTTTCTGTCCATAACGATGGCAACGACCGATGCGCTGCTCAATCTTCATAGGGTTCCAAGGCAAGTCGTAGTTGATGACCGTGTTGCAAAACTGTAGGTTCAAACCTTCGGAACCCGCATCTGTGCAGATCAGGATTTTCGCATTATGGCGGAAATAATCTACGATGGCGTGTTTATATTCCACGCTCCTCCCATAGTTTGCTTTGCCGAAATTCTTAACCTGCCATGTCCTGTAAATCTCCTTTGTCATGGCAGCATCAAAATCACCATTGAAAAGAAGAATGTCATCATCCTCAAACCCGGTCTTACGAAGTTCGGCGGCAATGTACTTCTGTGTACGCTTTGATTCTGTAAAAACAACAACCTTCTGCGGGATACCCTGTTCCTGCTGATAGTCGAAAGCTATCTGAATAGCGATTTTCAGCGCGGTAACCTTTGCATTTGTCTTGATTCTTTTGGCAACATCAATTATGATGTTTACCTCATCCAACTCCGCCTGAATAAACTGCTTCTGAATAATCGTGTCTTCATCCTCGGGTTCTTCAAAACTGGATTCGTCTATTTCATCCTCGACATAGCTCCAGAAAAGATCGAATCCTTCTTGGGCGTTTGCCGATTTACTGCCTTCATACAATTTCTCCAAACGCTTCTTTAAAATCTCAAATGTTTCAATCAACGCAAAGCTCGAAGATGCAAGCAGCTTTCTGATTACAAGTATAATCAGCCCGCGGTTCGAGGTAGGGATAGAGTACAGTAAATCCCGTTTCAAGAAATCATTCACGCGTTGGTACAATTCAATCTCATCTTGGGAGAGCGTAAAGTCCACCGTCTTACAGGTTCTTTTCTTAAAATTCATATATTTTGCTACATCCTTGCGAAGTGTCCTATAAAGAACAGGCGACAGTTCACGCTTTAGGTCGGCATAATCCTGCCCTTTGATGTAGCGTTTATTAAAGACCTTTTCGCTTCCGAAAATCCGCTGATCAATAAAGGATACAAGTCCATGAAGGTCTGTCAGCGAGTTTTGAAGTGGAGTCGCGGTCAGTAAAATCTTTGGTATTCCCGTTGAAAGCTCATAAAGGTTCTTGGCGCGTTTGGTTCCGTGAAATACATTCCTAAGATTGTGCGCCTCATCGATGATGATGAAGTCCCACTTCACCTCTGGAAAACGTTTCATCAACTTTGATGAGTAGTCATAAGAGGTAATAACGATTCTGACAGAATTATTATCAGTGAGCCTTTTGCGCCAGTCAGAGCTTTCTTTTTCTACTGTGAACCTGTCGAGAATTACCGAATCCAAGTCGAATTTATCTTCGAGTTCTAATTCCCATTGCTTTCTCAAAGATGCGGAAAGAGCAATCAACACCCGCTTCGATCCCGACTCAAGCACATATTTAAGTACAAGTCCTGCTTCTATAGTTTTCCCAAGACCAACCTCATCAGCCAATATGAGGCCGCCAGTTTTCAACGCTTGAATAGCAGCGCAGAACGCATTGATCTGATGCGGATTCAATTCTATGTTGGCATTCAAAAGAAAGTGGAACGGAGAAGCCTCAAGTTCCAACTTTTTATATCTGCTAAATTGTTCAAGGAGCAGATTACCTTCCATATGAATCTCCTTTGTATAGCTGTTCAAAAATACCTATAGCGATTCCTTTGGCCATCATCGGAGGTACTGCATTACCTATCTGCACAAATTGTGATGTTCGAGGACCCTCAAAGAAATAGCTATCAGGGAACGATTGTATTCTTGCCGCCTCACGAACGGTAATGGAGCGATTCTGCTCCATATCAGGATGAATGAAATAGTGACCATCTTTTGAAAGGTGCGCCAAAATAGTGTGACAGCATGGTTCATCTCCTTCAACGACTTTAAATCTATCAGTAAAGGAATGCCTGTTTTTATGTGTCTTTAGTTCATCTGGTAGGTCGTTATAATTAAGACGTTTATGCCCATCGTTCCACAGTTCTATCGCGCGCCTGTATATCTTGATATCTCTATCTATGTTAGGACGGCAATTATGAAGGGTAAGGACATCATCCTTAGTACGGATACCAGCTTCAGTCACATAACTGCTTGCTTTCGCCTTTGCATACTTATCGGAACTCTCACCCGGATGCAACTTTGGTAAATCGGCAAAAAGGTCATTGACAACGGCTTCTGTCTTAATTTCAAGGAAGTCAGGATATTTCAGGCCACTTTTCTTCAACCATCCTACAATAATCATACGACGACGGTTTTGGAGAACGCCAAAGGTGTGAGCGTTCTGCTCTCTGCATTCAATTTCATAACCGACTCTTTTTAGATATTTTTGAATATTTTTCCATGTAGTTCCTCCGTTGGCGGATTCAATTCCCGTAACATTTTCAAAAACAAACATACTTGGTTGATACCTCTTAAGGAATCTAGCGTACAGTTTGTATAAATAGTTGCGCGGATCATCTGCCATCGGAACCTCCATGTGACTACTTTGTGCTCTTCCAACAAGAGAATAAGCCTGACACGGAGGTCCTCCTACAATTACATCCATCTTAGAAATACCCCTTATTTTCATTATTCCATCAATGGTTTTAAAAATAGACGGCAAAGTTTCATCCGACATTGTTTCGTTGATTATAGTCTTTGTTATTGAAGCAGGTATCTGCTTCATAAGCTCATCACGAGATAGTTTCCCGGAGAGATATTTTTTATATAGGCCGAGATTATTTGTATCTTTAAGGTAGTAATATGCACTTCTCGTCTCAAGCGTCTTAGCTGCAAATTCATTCATCTCTACATGGGCTACAGGTTTGAAGCCTGCTTGGAGAAACCCTTCTGAAAGCCCGCCGGCTCCCGCGAAGAGATCGATGAAATTGTAGCTATAAGGCGTATCTATCTTTTTCATATAGGTTCCTCGTCATTCTTTTCTTCAATTAGCGGCACTTTTCTATATTTTTATGCCCCTTTTAGTGTCCGGTAATTAGGACTTAGCTTCCGGCTCATCCGAAAAGAACTCCACTACATCTCCCGCGTTGCAATCGAGAGCAAGGCATATCCTGCCAATCAATTCAATAGAAACAGGTTCGTTATGCCCCATTTTTACGACTGTGCTTGCGCTGATACCTGCCTTTTCACGCAGTTCTTTTTTCTTCATGCCTTTGTCAATAAGGAGCTTGAATAGCTTATTGTAGGAAATTCTCATAGTCCCCTTTACCTCGTTCCGTTCTATGCTTAAAAGTTATAATAATACAGGTTAAATTATATCACCTTTTAAGTCCTCAGTAAAGGTAAAAATCGCTCAAATAAGGTTCTTTTCACTCTTTTGCAAGCAATACCTTTCTGTTCAGGAAAAGCTTAAAACAAGAATACGGCCGTAGGGGAATTTTCTGTTTCTACTTGTTAGGGAAATTTCCACAATCCCCATTGATTGAAGATTGCATCTTCGGCTACGCGCCTGTCGGTGCTTATTTTTCTTCCTGCTATCGTTCCTTCTGCGGCTCGTTTTTACATTTTCTATGCCAAACAGACCAGACAGATTTGCCTGATAGGTCATTCATCCTTTTCCAGATAACGCTTCATTTCAGTAAGCTTCTAATCAGTCCGGCGCGATTACTTCCGGCACTATAGATGCACATTAGGTTCATATCATCATTCGTAAAATTCATCATAGTAAATCCCTCGTATAATATGTTTGTAAGCCAAAGCCGCCACGCCTACAACGTAAATTTTGTTCTTTGAAAACCAAATATCATCTACCACCAAGGACGCCCTGATGCTACAATATTCTTATCGAATCATAGCGAAGGTAAATACTGACAACCCCTCAGGCAATCATCTGCGATTCCCCAAATAAAGCTGACTATCATATTGTACTTTTGATTATCCATCTATTGCTATCTCCAAACAATGTATAACATACATTGAATTATCTTTTTAATTTCTATTATAACATCATTGTTATGTTATAGACACTTGTTTCAAGCTATCACAATGCCTAACGCCAAAGCTTTCTGTAAAGCATCTCTGATGCTCTGCTTGGTAATCTTCAAAGAATTGCTACCGCAACGTATAACATTCGGTGAACCTTCCTTCTGTTCAATAGCAACAATAGCACTGCTGTAATCACCAGAACCTACAGTTTTATGAGGCATAGGGCCAACTAAAACAAGCGTGTTTTCAGGCTTATAAAAAAGCTTACTAAAATTAAACCTTTTCACTTCATCATATTCCAGGCAAAACTCAAAGCGGTTTTTATCAAACCCAAGTTCTTTTATAACTCCTAACAACTGGTTTTTCCTTACATCGCTTTGACCAACGATAAAGATTTTACCGGTTCTATAAGGTTTGTAGGAATAATCAGGTTGCAGCAAATCACTCAACCCTAACAGCTCTAACGCTTCTTCAAGTTTACCGGAGCGATTGAGATTGGAAAGTATTTGCTCTAATTTTTCACTTAAAGTATTACGTAAACGCTCTTCTAATTCCAGTAATTGTTCAACATTCAGCAAAATTATTCTACCTCCTCTTCATCGATAATATTACTGAGTCTTTCTGTAGCAGCTGCAAGTTTAAGCTTAAGCATAGCAATTTCATCACAAGTAGCCTGATATTTGTTGGCTATCTTTTCCTGCTTTGCAATATCCGGGCACTCTATTGGCATTCTTTGCAAGCTGTCAACGTTGATGATAGGTATAGTAGTTCCGCTGGTAATAGAATTAAGCAAAGCTATGCCCTTGGAGCTCTCCAAAAAGGCTTTCAAATAATGCACATCAATTTTGTCATTATTGACTCTGATTACATACATATTACCAACTGGCAGAATTTTTTCGTTCCCTTCAATTTTTACGATAGCAGTTTTAAAAGGTGCTCCCATCTTAGACAGCAACAAGTCGCCATCTCTAAGTAAGTATCTTTCATGTCTGCTTTCAATAGCTTTGAGGTACGAAAGTTCATCATTGATAATGCCATCTTGAATATCAGCCAAACGTACATAGCGGATATCCGTAGGTTCTTCGGAAACCAACTCATCTAACTGTCTTGCTGCTAAAGGCGCAGAGCGACCAATTTCATTAACAACTCTGCCAAATTCAACAGGATTTTTCAATTCGATATTATCGAGCGTCATATAACGTTCAGGAGAAAGCGAATATCCATAGGGTTGAATATCACCAGGAGCTACATCAACAGTATATTTACCACCATTGTTATATAGATTAACGATTTTAGTAATATCTTCATCGCTCAATGTATTCTGTCTGCGTCCTTCCTGACAAATATTACGCGCATTAACCAAACGAGCAAACTGATTGCCTTTGCTTAATACCAGCATAGACATATTAACATTTCTGGAAGCAAACAATTTTGTAGGCAAACTAATTACTGCTTTCAAAAGTCCTTTTTCGATGAATACTCTTCTGATAGCTTCATCCACATTGCTGGAAAGAGAACCATCAGCGACAAACACCACAGCTATTCCACCAAGCTTAAGGCATTTAACAGCTGATAAAGCCATAGCCCAATCAAGTGCAGACATCCTTTTAAAGGGATGACATTTAAACTCAGCATTCAATGCATCCATGGTATCATCACTTACATAATGAACAAGCTTTACCAAGGGGTGAAATGAATATATCTTATCATATTCGACTCCATCATTCTCCAAAGCCTTATTCACGAAGTTGCCTTGCACAATATTGATATCTTTCGGCACAAAACCAGTTCTGATTATCGAAACGCCCTTTTCCTGCGAAACAAGCTCCATACCATAAAAACTGCAATTATGCTTTTCGGCCAACGCCAGCAAAGTATCGCCTACTCCGCTACAGGTTTCCAAAACCTTTTCACCGGCATGTAAATCTAAAATATTTTCCAACAATCTATTTACAGATTCCGGTCTTTCAGCACGAGGCTCATATACATTAACCGGCTGCATTAAAATATGGGCAAATACCGCGGGAGCATAATTAAAAGCTAAACCGCGAATATGTTGCCAGAATCTCTCCGATTTTTCCTGAGAAAAAGAAAAGCTGTCACGAATCAACATGCGTTCTTCTTCACTCATAGTTTCTAAAACATCATTGTAACTAATGTTGTGCTTAATAGAACTACTCGCCTTATACAGCAAGTAGGTTACGAGCATCGTATAAGTGTATTCATTACTAAAAACATATTCTCTTATTACATTTTTAATTTCCCATTCAGCTTGCTGAACATTATTAGTAAAAATTTTATCCAAGTTTATGACCTCCCGTCTGTTTTTGTTTACACACTTATTGTAGCATAACCACGTACTCTTGTCAACGGTTATATATAACCGTTTTTATGTTTATTGGTTTCGAGCAACCATAAAACAATCCGTTCCGTATAGATTCAAAGAAACAGATCTCATGCAAAACAACACTGCTCATCCTCCAAGACAAGCAGTGTTGTTTTGCATAATTTTTGGGATTTTCCCTATTTACTTAACGTTTTGTTAACTTTTATTTTGTTAGAATGAAGGAAAGTAAAAGGTAAAATCACATATAAAAGAAAGAGGTTATTAATATGGACCAAAAACTTGACAAACTTGCTGATTACATCCTGTCCCTCCTGCTTACTAGCAGCGACAGCGATACCATCGATAATGAGGAGGAGGCAGCCTAATGCCGCGCGCAGTTATCTACGCGCGCTTTTCCTCGGACATGCAGCGCGAAGAGTCTATTGACGCACAGGTTCGCGCTTGCACCGCCTACGCCAAAAGCAAAGGTTATGAAATTGTTGATACTTATATTGATGAAGCAAAAAGCGGTCGCGAGGTTACTAAGCGTGATGCGTATAAAAAGATGCTTGATGATGCGTCTCACAAAAAATTTGACATTGTAATTTTTCATAAAATTGATAGAAATTCGAGAAATGAAGTAGATTATTACATTACAAAAGCAAAATTCTTAAACCTTGGTATCCGTTATGAGTACGCCGTACAATCTATAGACAGCTCTCCAGAAGGCCAGATGATGGAGGGCATGCTGGTAGCTATAGCAGCATACTACAGCCGTAATCTTGCCAAAGAGACAAAAAAAGGACTAAACGAAAACGCTTATAAAGTTCAATTTAACGGTGGAACGCCTCCTTTAGGTTATAAAATTGTTGATAAGCATTACGTTATTGATAATGATGAGGCAGAAGCCATCCGCCTTATTTTTGATTTATTTATTGCTAGACATAGCTACAAAGATATATGCTGTATACTCGCCGCTAAAGGTTATACTACGCGTAACGGGCAACCTTTTAGCAAAAATAGTCTTTACGATATTATCGGAAACGAGCGCTATTGCGGCACCTACACATTTAACAAAATTCCTAAGGGTAAAGGCAAACGCAACTCTCATTCTAAAAACCGTCCCGATGATTTTATACGCCTCGAGGACGCCATCCCGGCCATAGTCAGTAAAGATGTTTTTCAACAAGCTCAAGCTCGCCGCAGAATCAATAAAGAAAGACCAGCGGAGTATAAGGCCAAGGTCAATTACCTGCTTCGTGGAAAAATCATCTGTGGTCACTGTGGTAGTGCTATGGGAGGTCATACTTGCACCCCCCGTGATAAATCTTACAGCTATTACTCTTGTCTTGACAAAGAGAGGATTCCGACTAAAAAATGTTTACAAAAGCAAATTCGCAAAGAAGATGCTGAGGAAGCAGTTATTACCAAAATAAAAAACGAAATTCTTAATTCTGAAGCCTTTTCTGTTATAGCTGATAAAATGCGCAAAAAATTTGCAAATACAAAGAATAGCATTGATAAAAAAATTGCTGATAAACAAAATCAACTTACAAAAGCCCAGAAAACGCGTGCCAATCTTTATAAATTAGTAGAAAAAGGCATCGACGATGATTTTACTTTTAGCAAAATTAAAGCCGCCAAGGAAACTATCGATACTTTACAAGCTGTAATTCAAACCCTCAAAAAATCCAAGAAAAGTAAAATTTTAAGCGATGCTGAAATTCAAAAAGCCTTTCAGTTGTTTAATGATAAAGTCAAGAGCATGAATGATGTTGAAGCAAAAAAATTACTCATAGACTTATTTTTGGATAAAGTAATCATTATCGACCAAAAGCTTGATATTCATCTTTCCACTGATGCTATCAGTAGTATAATTCAAAAATAATTTTCTAAAACAAAGCAGGAACTGCCATACTTTCCACAGTATAGCAGTTTCTGCTTTTTTACGCACAAAAAAACTGATTGACTTCTTCAAGTACAATCAGCATTCTTCTCTATATTCAATTCCACTCAAATTTGTATATATTTGAATGGTGCCGCGGACCGGAATCGAACCGGTACGGGTATCACTACCCGAGGGATTTTAAGTCCCTTGCGTCTGCCAGTTCCGCCACCGCGGCAGACATAACTAATTAACACCTTTTAAGAAATAAAAATGGAGGCGACACCCAGAA
>OLIS01000373.1_pt1 | contig 34464 bp, 39 predicted proteins | sample 1601351 | NCBI WGS metagenome assembly OLIS01 (sample SAMEA2452122, study PRJEB22498) | human gut metagenome | biome: human feces; feature: human gut; material: feces | place: Australia | collected 2012
TATATAAATCAGTGCGCAAATGTCCGGGTACGATTATTCGTCCCGGCATTAAGCCTAAGTTCCTGGCCATTCCGCTCTCGCAGATCCTTACATGGCCAAAGCTTCCAGACCCAGGCGATACCACCAAAGGCCTGGAGGAACTCGCCACCTATAAAGGCGACTTCACGCTGGCCACTGATGCCAAGTGGCACGTGGTTGACCTCGTGGCACTCAAGTCTTCCATCACTACGGAGACCCAGGGCGAGGCTCCATCTGCCACCTTCCTCAACAAGGCTGAGTATATCATCGGTGGCACGGATGCCGATATTACCGGTTTCGGCCGTATGGCTATCAATGACGAACTGGTATATGCCCAGCAGGATCCTAACGGCCGATTCCGCATTCTCGGCAACGAGATGTTCCCGGTTAAGTCAACCTTTGCCCAGAACAGCGGTGCTTCTGCCACAGACTCCAAGACCTCAACGCTCAGCGTAGAAGCCACCGACTTCTGCCCTGCTCCATTCTACGACGGCAAGCTTGAGACCGATGAGGGCGACATCAAGGGCAGCGACGGTTCCGTATGGGTAGCTTCAGAAGGAAAATAAGAGTCGGATACTTTACCCATCTTTCATAACTACGTGAATTTTAGCTTAGGTGGCTCTCGCTTTATGCCTGAGCCACCTTTGTTTGTTTCTCACCTTATTATATATAATATATGGACCATCAATTCACCAGACAGATGCAGGAGTGGCTCAACTCCAAGCACGAATCAGACGAAGATATCATCAAGGGCGCGAATCTGCTCTTCCGCCTTAACCGCGACCGCTTCTATCATGCCAGAGCCACCCGCCAGCCACAGGCATACCGTACCAACATAGAGTACGAACTGAATAAATTCCTCAAAATCCGACTCGACAACATGACCATCGATGAGGTCAGGAAGATGAACGAAATCGTGATTCCTGAAGCCAAGGCCATCATTGCCGAAGGAGAACCGGAAAACAATGGGGATAATCAGGGAAAATCAGAGAATACCGGAGAAAATCAGAGAAAATCGGAGAAAAACGGCGATTCCATCGAGGAAGAAGGTTCTCAGGATGATGCAGAACTGCCATCCTCGGATGGCGATGGAGTGGCGGTAGTGCGCAAGGGAAAACGTAAGGATCACGAATTCCTGCCCAAGGAAGTAGCCGACCTCTGGGATATCAACGCCAAGCGATATAAGGAGATTAAATCCACCTTCGAGACGCTCAAGGCGATGGAAGACAAGGAGCCGTGCGACCGATATGAGTACCTGAAGATTCTTTCGGATCTCGATAAGAAATACCGTGCCGACATGCTCACCTACGATTCATACGTGGTGACCCGTGCCGACCGTGACCGGGTTGCCAAGGAGCGACTCGCCGAGAATTCAAACCAATAAACATCATAAGATATGAGAGAACCAGCCAACATCGATGCCATCATCGACCTGATGGACCGCACCCCGGAGGAGATGGAAGCACAGGGCGTTCCTGCCAACGTGCGCAACCGCATTCTGCGGCTCCGTGCCCTCTATGCCTGGTGGCTTGCCAATCCCCGCAAGACAGACCAGGAACTGGTGCATAAGGACATGCAGGACTACAAGGTGCAGCGCATGATGGCTTATAACGACCTGCACCTCATTAAGCTCATACTGGGCAACCTTCAGAACGTATCCAAGGACTTTGCACGCTACCGCTTCGACCAGATGATACAGCAGACCTACGACAAGGCAGTGGAAACAGACGACGCCCGGGCCATGGCTGCCGCTGCTGCCGCATACGGCAAGTTCCACCAGCTAGACAAAGCCGACCCAGTGGACAACGGATACGACCAGATTCAGCCACAGGTGTTCATCCCTACTTCAGATCCTCGCCATCTCGGCTTGAAGCGCATACCGAACGTAATGGGAACCATCAGGAAGCTCATCAAGAAATACACAGACAACAGCATGGACCTCATCAGGATAGAGAGCGAGGACTATGATGAGCAGCTCCTGGAATATACACCTACCGAAGAAGTAAAGGAAGAGGAGAAATCATTATGATAGAACAATATTTCAACCCGGCACAGCAGGAAGTGAACCTCATCAGCGCCCGCGACTCCGTAGTCGTGGGCGGTCGTGGTATCGGAAAGAGCATCCTGCATGCCACCTTCAACCTGCGCAACATGCAGCGCATGCCTGGCAGTGACGGCGGTTTCGTTTCTGCCAATACCAAGCGATGCCTTACCAACACCCTTCCTTCCATGCTCCAGCACTGGGAGCGATGGGGGTTCCACCGGGGCAAGCATTATCTCATCGGCGTAAAACCGCCTAAGAGGCTGGGATGGCCGGAACCGGTAATCCCGCCTTCCAACTGGGAGAACACCATCTCTTTCTATAACGGGTCCATCGGTACCATCATCTCGCAGGACCGCAAGGGAACCTCCAATTCCCTCTCGCTCGATTACCTGGATATAGACGAGGCGAAGTTCATCAACTTTGAGCAGCTGAAGGACGAAACCTTCCCTGCCAACCGTGGTAACGTGAACCTCTTCGGGCAGCACTACTACCACCATGGCATGCTCATCACCTCGGATATGCCCGTAACCAAGAAGGGTTCCTGGTTCCTCAACTACAAGAAAGACTGCGATCCTCACCTCATCGATGCCATCTCATCGCTGGTGGTGGAGGAATACGATATCCGCAACCGCATCAAGACTTCAGGCAATATCAGCCTGTATGCCAAGCGCCGGCTCAAGGAGATTGGTCTGCTCCTGGCACAGCTGCGCTCCAAGGCGCTGTTCTATAAAGAATACTCTTCAGTATATAACATCGAGGTACTGGGCATGGACTTTATCAAGCAGATGAAGCGAGATCTGCCAGCCCTCACCTTCCAGACCTCCATCATGTGCAAGCGCCCTTCCATCTCTCTCGACGGCTTCTACTCCAATCTCCGTGATGTGAACCTATATACGGCACCCAACCTCGCCTATCTGGACGGACTGGAGTATGACATCGACAAGCTTCAGCATGTGGATTCACGCATGGATGATGATGTGGATCCCGACCGCCCGCTATGCATCGCCTTCGATGCCAACGCCCTGATCAACTGGATAGCCGTGGGACAGGACAACCTGCGGGGTGAAGCCCGCTGCCTGAAGAGTATCTTCGTGAAGTATGAGGAGAAGCTGCCTGCCCTGCTCGATAAGTTCATGCAGTATTACGAGTATCACCGCTGCAAGGAGGTGAACTTCTACTACGACTCCACCTTCGTGGGCAACAACTACGCCCTGATGAATGATGACTTCCACACCTTCATCTCCAACTACCTGACCGACCATGGATGGTATGTGAACGAGGTATATCTTGGAAATCCGATGGGCCACCTGGAGAAGATGCTGCTCATCAACCGCATGTTTGCAGGCAGGGCTGAGCACAGAGCCATGATCAATAGCGAGAACAATGAAGACCTGCTCATCTCCATCCGTCTTGCCGGAGTGTATAACGGCAAGAAGGATAAGCGTGGAGAGAAGCTGGCAGAGACAGAAGAGGATAAGCTGGAAGCCCGCACCGATGGTTCTGATGCCTTCGATACGCTGATGATAGGCATAGAGAAATATCCTCAGGCTGATGGCTACATAGCCACCGGCTCCATGTTATAATGCGATTTCGTAATCCTACATACATGATAGGCGTTCTCGGTTGAACGCGTTCCCATGGGGAGTCCGCTGCGAAGCGTGCTCCCCTTTTTCTTTGGCTTTACTGTGTTGCAAAAATCCTGACAGTGGTTTACATATACCGCTAACTCGCAGGGGGCGGCAGGCGGCTTCGGGCGTAGGGCAGTGGGGGGTCTTAATGCTGAAACAGGTGTTTTTCTTCTGTTCAGCCCGGCTGAAACCCCGATGAAATCGAGGTTTTGGGAAAACCGGGTGTGGAAAAGTTGTTGCAAATCGCCGTTTTTGCCTATCGCTATTTCGATGATAGCACCTGCCGAATGCTGCGGTTTCATCGTAACAAGGTACTTTTCTTACCCAAATCTCAACAAAGTATCGTTTCTCTAGTACCATAACGAATTCATCGTATTATTCCTTCTATATAAGTAAATTTAGCGAAAATTTTTGCCGATTATCTTGCAGTTATGGATATTATTTATTATCTTTGCACCAACAAAAGATAATAATGCAATGCATGATTCGGGCAGGCTTCGTGCAAGGCAATATATAATGATATACAGCTGTAATGGCTCGTGCTGAAGGACTGCCCTCTGGATGCACGAGCCGTTTTTATTTATGAGAAAGATAATAGGATACGATGATGATGAGTGGAGCCATTCAAGCGATGATGGCAGCGGATACTCAAATGAAGGTCATGGCAAACATTGAAAATTTAATTAAGGCTACAATGAGAATTATCAGGAAGTCTATTCCCACAGACCACTTGATAGCTCTCATCGCCTTATCTATCACCTGGCATCTGTCTGTGAGCTGCTGCCTGTTGTAGCGGTAAGCTTCCTCTGCATATTCTATGCTGTCCAGCAGACAATTCTTCAGGTATATCTTGTTGGCCACATCAACACTTCCGCCCGAGTGTCTTCTTGCATAAGCAATGTTTTTGTCCTGCATATACCCACTTGCAGCGCTTCCTGCATACTTGAATCCGTGTACCGATATAACTTTAGTAAACATCAGCAATAAGGCATCGCTAATTCCGAACCATAGAACTAAAGCCAGCAAGAACTGCACCAGGTCATGGGTATTAACCATAAAAGCAGTAAGTCCCGTAAAACATGTTAGCAGGAAACCAGTCATGGTGTAAGCTCTGTCTGTAGATTTGCGCAACTGCTCTAAAGAACTTCCCAATCTGGCATCGGCTCTAGTGAGAATAACCTGGGCTAACTCTACAGAGATAAAAGCCCGCATTTCTTTTGATATAAATCTTTCTTCCATATACTATATATAAAAAATGAAAAACACTGCAAAGTTAATCATTTTCCCCGATAAAACGAGTTTTTCTGTTCTAATTGTTAAATCTTGCTTAATAATACGTTTTTTCGTAGTAAATATTTGGGTAATACGAATATTTGTAGTATCTTTGCATCGTCTAAAAAAAAAATAGTGCGTATGAATTTAAAGTACGAATTAAACGAAAAAGAAGCGGAACTGATAGAGGCTATCAGAAATTACAGGCTATCTTACCCAGATGGTTATCCGCAATTATTATGGTATGCCCAGCAGCTTTTTGATGACTTGGTTGACATGCCAGAGTAACTAATAAAAAGCCCTCCCTTCGGGGAGGGCATTAAAAACAACAGAATTATGGAATTTGCAGTAAAAACAAACCAGGCTAAGGACAGTGCCGTAAAGCAGCGCATTCAGGATATCCAGTTATTGGTATCATGGCGCGAGATAGCACGCACTTATTTTGGGAAATCGTCATCATGGCTCTACCACAAGCTTGATGGTATCGATGGTAATGGTGGTGTAGGTGGTTTCACCGAAGAAGAAAAAGTAATGCTCCGTGGAGCGCTATGCGAAGTTTCAAATCGCATTCGTGCTGCTGCGGATAGAATCTAAGAAAAATGAGGCTAGGGGCCAAGCACTCCCCTATAAGACAAAAGACGCCATAGCCTTGTGGTGCTAATCATGCGACTAAGCATGGTTAAAATTCAATTAAACAAATAAACATATAAAAAGAAAAAGAAGCAATACCCTCGGTGCTCCATGCGCCGGGGGTATTTTTTAAACTTTATATTAAAGATTATACCAAAGATTATAGTTAAAAATGCGATAAAACTTGCCAATCTCAGAAAAAAGATGTATTTTTGCACCGTGTTAATCATTAACACGATGCAAATTTCAACTCAATAAAAACAATATCGTATGAACATGAACGCTTTATCCGTGGCCAACTACTTCATAGAGCTGGCACATAAAGAAGGCAGACACATCACCCAGCTAGGACTGATGAAACGAGTCTATATCGCTCATGGCTTCTCGCTCGCACTCAACTATCAGTCGCTGCTCGACCCAAGGTTTGATAAAGTGGAAGCTTGGCGATACGGTCCTGTCATACCTTCTGTCTATCACTCATTCAAGCAATACAAGGCTTCCCCTATCACGGAAAAAACCGTGGTGATGGAATGGGACGAAAAGAAGAACCTGCCTATTTTCAAAACTCCGGAACTAAAGGATAATGACGCCAAGACCATAGTAGAAATGGTGTGGAAACGCTATCACAGCTATTCAGACTCAGAGATGGTGGAACTCACCCACCGAAAGGGCACGCCTTGGGATGTATGTTATATCGAAGGCGAGAACCGTGAGATTCCAGACGAACTGACTGCGGCATTTTATCAGAAAATCGTGGACGTAGCAATCAAGATGCATGAAAAGAGAAGTGGTAAACCTGTTATCAACTGATAACAAGCAAATAGATGAAGCTGAAGAGAAACATGTACATCTGGGCAGCGATAACCCAGATGTACAGATAGAATACCAGCGGACTGTCATAGAAAAGTTGAAGGAAGAGATTCAGGGACTCAAGCAAGACAGGGAACAGCGCAAAGTGTTCAGCTACTCTATTTTCGGATTTATGTGTGTATATATGACTATTGCCATGGTCATCGTCTTCCTTAGCGGTCTTGGCGTGATGTCATTATCAGATAATGTCCTGATAACGCTCCTCACCACGACTCTGGCAGACGTGATAGGTGTTTTCATCTTCGTGGCAAAATACCTTTTCCATAGCAAAAGCTAGAACGAATAACTATAGCCCTCGGTGCTTGTCGCATCGGGGGTATTTTTTCTGCGGTTGCCCCGGTCGTTTATGGTCATCCTTCCGACTGGTTCCGATTGATTCCGATTGATTCCGGAAAATCATTCCTTTTCTTTCCTTTTTATTCCTTTTCGTTCCTCATTCCTCCCCAAAAACACGGAAAATAGCCCGAAATCCTAATCTTTAGAAGAAAAATACGACTATTTTTTAAAATTTCCCCATTTTTATTTGGCGGTTCCGGATTTTCTTCGTACCTTTGCCACCGCTTAACAGATGATAGTAAACTATCCGGCAGGGCGACCGTTTCGCCTATGGCTTCTCAGCCGCAGGCTTTTTTTATGCCTAGGAAAATCTTTTTCCTAACTGGGAAAATAATTTTTCCCAACTGGGGAAATAGATATGCCCAATACATGGCGGCTGCATGAACCGTAGATTTTTGATTAGTCCTCTCGGATAAGTCATCATCTGTTAAGCAACGGGGAATGCAGCCGCCACCCTTTTCTATTATCAGAAACAAGTGCACTGCTAATGCTTAACAGATGATGCGATATGCAGAATTCTATTTTATTAAATGATGCGATGCAGGCCAAGCCTGCGGGCATCCACGTGAATGTGAACGAGGGAATGAAATCCCTCAAGTGTGCAATCAAGCGTGAGGCTAAGCGTCTCATGGCTACCAAGAGCGAGACCTTCAGCTTCCTCTGCGAGGAGAAGGTAACGTATGGCGAGGTGGCATTGACCATGGTGGGAATGCTTGCCCTGGTGATGCTTGTGTTTATAGGCGGTTATCTTTTCGGAGGGGAGGTGATGTAGCTATGGCAAAGAAAGATATAACACTGAAAGTTGTGGAACGCCTGGCAGAATACAAGGCATTATATCCCGACACCACGGTTACACCGATAGAGTTTAAAGGCGGTAAATCCATATCCCAAAAGGATGCCCTTGGATTAAGCAAGCTGGTTTGCTACTTGACGCATAGCGGACTGCTTCAGTTCTGGATATTCGGCGACAAGATGTTTATCTACAAGTCGAAGGAATTCCTGAAGGTGACAGACGGCTTCAAGAAGGGAGCCAAGGTGAGATTCCACGACCCTCGAACGCCCGACGTATGCCACGAGAGCGTAATGCTTGCCGACGGCATGCGCTACGACGGAGGCATTCCCTTTATCTGGACAGAGGACAGCGATGCCGACTGCTTCATGGAGTGCAACACCTTCGCAGTATATTGGCGCCCGGTGGAGGAAGACAGGAAATAACCGTCTTTTTCCGTTTAAAGAAAAATGAGTAATTTTGCAGTATTAAAATTTAAATATATAGGATTATGAAAGATCAGCAGACAAACAATATCGGTACACAGGAAGAAGTGAATAATGCCACACCATGGCAGGAAAATGCCCAGCAAGATGGCAATAACATGCCATCGCCTGGCAAAAATGAGGGTGTCGGGACGAACGACAAGCCGTTCACCACGGAGGGGTTCCACACGATGCTTGCAGCCAACACCTTCAAACTCTCACAACTGAGAGCAGCCTACGCTACCGAGATTGCCGACCTCCAGCAGGAATATGATGACACTCTGGACAAAATACTAGAGAAGGAACACCAGGCGAACTTTGAACTCCGTGAAGCCCGCGATGAGTATGAGAGAGCCAAGGAGGAATACGAACAGACCCTCAGAGATCTGAAGAGAGAGCGCAACGAGGCAGGGCGAACCTACAACAAGGGCAAGGCAGAAGCCAAGAACCGCTGGACCGTAAGCAACGAGGAGATTCAGAGTGAGCGCCACAACATCTTCGAGCGTTTCAGAAAATCGGGGGGGGTACTCTCGCAAGGAACCGAAGGACTCCTGCACCCAAGTTGGACCAGAGACAAGAAAGGAGGAATGAGCGATGAATGATGAATTGAGAGAACTCGTATTAAACGAGAATGTTCCGATGAGTCTCGTCGAGGAGTTTAGCAGCAAGGTAAAGGCTTTAAAGGATAAGGCTGAAAAATTGAATTCAGCAATGAGAGAAACACGCTCCTTTGACGTAAAGCTTGAATGTGTGGAACAAATGACTCAGCTTCTTAAAAAAAGAACTGAAGCTGAAGCCGACTTCATAAAGGAAGCCAGAAAGTATGTAAAGAAAGGAGGAATGAGCGATGGACGAGAATAATTCAACCAATATGCGCATGACAGCGGAAGTATGGAATGCGCTGGCAGATATGATGAACGTTGCCCAGCTCGACAACTTCATCGAGAAACTCAACGAAATACAGGATAAGCTTGTATCAGACGAGGTAGTAACCAACAGCGTGGACGATTTCGGTGGTCCCGGCAAGGTGCTGCTCATGCTCAACACATTCAAGCGCATGAGCAAGCTCTTTGAGACCATGAAAATCGCACTCAAGGCGAAAGGAGGTGCAGCATGACGGAAGCAGAGCTGTGGCGTATGGGAGTAGCCCTCCACGCCTACCTGGAAGATTACCAGCCCCATGATCCGAACAAAGACGCTCCCGTGGAATACAAGACCTCGAAGGAGATCCAGACCGACATATCGGATATGGTAACGGCAAGTGTCAACGATATCACGGAATACATGCTGAACGAGGGCTACAAGATGGGCTATAGCGGCAAGCAGCTGGCCTGGATAATGCAGGACGATTCAGCGCCCTTCTAAATGATGACATTCATTTTTTTCAATTAGAAATCATATAAACCTGTTCAAAAGGTTCATAAGCTTAGGCTAAGCGTAGCCGATTATAACTTATACTAGTGTATTTCACAATGCCCGGTCGCCGTGAGGCGGCTGGGTATTTTTATTTTCTCCCCTATCATCTTATCTTTGCATTGTTTTAATGAAACAGAGATATGATTACAGTTATCAACCAACCCATTTCGCCCATCTTCACCAGCGAACTCGACGCCTTCTCCTTCAAGATAAGCGGCGAGTATGCCGTCGTCACCATCACCTGTGGCGATGAAGAGGTGCTCAGCGAAAACTACTACCCCGTATCGGGCAAGGTGACCATACACGACCTGGGCACGCTCATAGCCGACTACGTGCGCCAGACCGTGGTGGCCGACTGCACCATCAAGATTACCGAGCATACGGGCGACAGCGACACGGACAGCTGGACGGGCAAGTTTACTGCCCACTATGCCACCGTGGATATCAACATGAGCTGCGAGGCGTTCCTCGACACTTTCTTTCTCACCCTGCTCGATGGCTACAAGCTCACCCGTCTGGGGCATCGTGAATACCTGCATGCAGCAGGCGCAGACAGCACCGTCCCCATCGTGGCAGCCCAGTATTTCGATGGCAGCCACACCGTGAACACCGCCACCTTCGGAGCGGAAAACGTGCCCACACATACCGACAAGGGCGTAACCACCTTCGATGTATCGCCCGACAGATTCTACGATGAGAGCAAGGGAAGTCTCTTTGCCTATACCGTGAGCGTGGGCAAGCGAGAGCAGGAGTTCAGGATAGACCACACGCAGGCCGTGGCAGACCCCGTGCTGCTCTTCACGAACTCCTTCGGCTGCCAGGAGATCTTCTACTGTCTGGGCAAGAAGAAGATTGCCCCAACCTTCGAGCGCAAGCAGGCGATGATTGAGGGTAAGAAAATCAACTATTCCGTAAGGGAGACCCGCACCTTCGAGGGCGACACCGGCATTATTCCGCCATCCATGGCCCATTTTGCCGAAGACCTGCTGCGAAGCGATGAAGTCTATCTCTTCAGGGATTATGCCCAGGATAAGGAAATCACCTTTACCGACTCGAAAAGCGAACGGACCAACGAAGATGATGACCTGGCAGAGTTCACCTTCTCCTACCAGTATGCCCAGAGGGTACAGAACGTCATCTTCAGAACCGTAAGTTCCACATCGGGAAGAATCTTTGATGATTCCTTCGATGATACATTCAACTAGAAGTTTCACCCTTATAATTTTGTCGCAGATATGCCAAAGGATACAACACCCAAAGCCATTCACATCAATGAACTGAGGCGTGCGCTGGATATTTCGCGCATCGACCGCACGCCCGTGGACCTGGACTGCTGGAAGGGCAGCGACGGTTCCATCATCCAGTATCGGGGCTGGCTGGTGAAGAGCAGTTCCTGGCAGCAGGGAACCCACAACCTCTACAACCCCGTGAACCATCAGATACGCAAGGTGAGGGATATCTTCATCTTCAGATATAATGATCATTCTATTTATTTATAACAGATTATGGAAAAGAATAACAACGATATTGACATCACCTTCGCCACCATGGGCGCCGTGCTCGACTATCAGACCTCCTCCCCTACCAGCGGATTCGTGGAGTCGGGCAGCATCTTCGATGATGACGGAACTACCCCTCTCGTTGATATAGAGATAGGCAAGAAGAATTATACCTACATACCGTTCGGTGAAGACAATGCGCTGCCCTACGAGCTTATCAAGAGAATAGGGGAGAGCAGCGTGATGGCACAAAACAAACTCTTCAACGTGCTCACCTGCTACGGCATGGGCTTCCAGTATAACGACGTGGAGACCAAGCTGCCCAGCAAGGACAAGGAAGTGAACCTGTTCAGGATGCACAATTCCATGAGCCGCTTCTTCCTGGAGCAGATTACCGACATGAAATACTTCTTCTTCTGCGTCTCGGCCATCATCCTCAACAAGAAGGGCGACAAGATAGTGGGCATCCGCCACAAGGAGGCATGCTACTGCCGCTTTACCCAGAGCAAGAACGGACGTTCGGAATACGTGCTCTATGCCAACTGGAGAAACAGCGTAACGCCCGACAACGTAGAGGTTCTGCCACTGCTCGACGAGCTGGACCCTCTGGGCGACCTCCAGAAGCGCATGGGGCTTGACGGGCAGAACGGCAAGGTGAAATCACGGCAGAGCACCCAGCCGGCCTGCAAAGAGCGCGTCTTTGCCATCGTAACCCGCTTCCCTACCCCAGGCTGCCAGTACTATCCCGTACCCTACTATTCCGCCATCTTCAGGGATAAATGGTACGACATCTCCCGGCTCATCGCCATCGGCAAGATGGCCAAGCTGAAGAACCACGCCACCATTCCCTACCTGGTAGAGATTCACAACGACTACTGGCGCGGCATCTTCAAGGAGGAACACATCACCGACCCCGAGAAACAGAAGCAGCGCAAGCTTGCCGAGAAGGAGAAAATCCGCTCCTTCATATCGGGCATAGAGAACAGCGGCAAGCTCTGGATAGCGGGCTACTACACCACGCCAGACGGCAAGGAGGTGAAGATGGTGCGCATCACCCGCATCGACACCTCGAAGGATGGAGGCGACTACAGCGACGACATTGCCGAGAGCAACAACATGCAGTGTTATGCCGACAACATCCACCCTAACCTGGTGGGAGCCACGCCCGGCAAAAGCCAGACCAACAATTCGGGTTCCGACAAGCGTGAACTCTTCACGCTGAAGCAGAGTATAGAGAAGGCATTCCACGACCTGATGGAGACCGTTCACTGGGTGGTGATCTACTTCAACCACTGGGAAGAGAAGGTTTATCCAGACGTTCCGCTCATCATGCTCACCACGCTCGATGAGAATAAGGATGCCAAGAAAGTGTCTAACAATCCAAATTCAAAGACAGATGATCAAGATTAGCATTGAACAGTTTGAGCAGCTTCTTCCTTTCGTGGGGGCTGCCACCGAAGATGTCTTCAGGAACATGGAGCCATCATTCAGCATTCCATACAGCGAGCTGGTGGAACAGGTGATAGGTAATGAATATGTGGAGGAAGCCACGCGGGAAGGCACGGAACTGATGACTGCCATCCGCAGCTACGTGATACGTGCCACCTTCCTGAGCCGTCTGCACTCGCACGACCTCATCATGACCGACAACGGTTTCGGCGTGGTATCCAACGAGAACATCGCTCCGGCTTCGCAGGCAAGAGTGGAAGCCATGAAGGCAGAACTCACCTATCAGCGCGACTACAACAAGCACCAGGTTATCTTCCTGATGCGCAAGTTTGACGGCTGGAGCGAGACGGAACAGGCAGAGATGAACATTAACTCGCTGGTATGGTCGCCTGCCATCCTCTCGGGCTGGTGCGGCGTAAGCGGACAGCTCACCTACGACGACCTGGCGAAGTACAAGAAATCCATCGATGCCACCGAGGCATTCCTGCGCAAGCAGTTGGGCGATGCCCTCATCGACGAAATCATCGCCGAGGAGCGAAAAGGCAATTTTGCCCCATCTCATCGTGCGGCAAAGGTAAAAATGCTCGCTTTCATCGGTGAACACCTCACCGTAGATAGCGTTGAGAAAACGACCGTCGACTACCTGCATCGCAGCACCCTTCTCTTCGAGAATCAGCTTCGATTCATAGAGGAACACATCGGTGATTTCGAGAAATACGCGGTTTCATCGGCCTACAAGGCCAATCACATGAAAAGTTATGAAAACAAAGCTGACGACACAACCTTCTTCTTTGCTGGCTGACGGCACGCTGGTGCTGCATGCCCCACACTCCTGGAGTGAACTGACGCAGGACCAGCTGCGCTACGTGCTCTATCTGCTTACGCAGGGCTGGGACGAATGGCAGGTGAAAACCTACCTGTTCTGCAGGTTTGCTGGCGTGAAGGTGCTCAACGAGAAGAAAGACGGCTGGCTCTGTGAGGTGAAGACCGAAGAAGGCAAGAGGCTGCGGTTTTTCCTTGAGCTATGGCAGGTGAGAGAGTTCTGCGAGGAATTCAACTTCATCTTCGACGGCAAGGGAGCAGACAACAGGCTCGACTTTATAGGCCGTTTCAAGGCTGCGGACGTGGAACTGCACGATGTACCGTTCTACAACTACATCGTCTGCGACAACTACTACCAGAACTTCCTACAGAGCGACCAGTCGGACGATACTCCTATCCGCGAGATGGCTGCCATCCTCTACCTGAAGGAGGATGGCAGCGAAGCAGGGCAGATAGACTACTCTGCGCCCGAGGTGATAGGTGTGTTTCTCTGGTTTATGTGGATAAAGTACAACTTTTCCACACATTTCCCTCATCTCTTCAAGCCAGCCGGTGGTGACGGCGAGTATGATGCCACCGAAGCCATGAACGCCCAGATAAGGGCGCTGACGGGTGGCGACATCACCAAGGAAGAGATAATCAAGAAGGCTGACGTGTGGCGGGCACTCACCGAGCTGGATGCCAAGGCACGTGAAGCTGAAGAACTGAACAAAAGACTGAAGAAATCATGATCAAGACAGACATCAACACTCCATCGGTACAGGTGGGCTTCGATGCTTTCTCCTACTTCAGAGACCTGACGAAGAAGAACAAGCTTACCCAGGAACTGGGATTCCTGGCCACCACCTGCTCCAGTCCCATGGCCTTTGAGGGCATGCTGGCAAATATGCAGAAGAGCAGGAACTTCATAGTGATAGACGATACCAACGACGGCAACGTGGCGGTGAACGGAGACGGAAGTTTCCGTAAGATAGTAACCTATACGGTGTGGATCCTGATGCGCTACAGGCTCAACGACATGAACGACCGCCAGGAGAAGCTCAACACATGCCGCAAGGTATTCCGCCAGTTTCTGAGCCGCATCCTCATAGACAAGATGAAGTGGGAAAGCGATTTCACCTATCTGCTGAGCGACCAGGTGGATAATCGGGAGATAGGTGCGTATTTTATTAACGGGCTTACGGGCGTGGAGTTCCACATCGACGTGAGTGAGCCGCTAGACCTGGTATATAACAATGAAGAATGGAACGAATAACATCAAGACTCCCGTCACCCAGGAAGACATCCACGCTTATGAGCGTGGATGGGCTGAAGAGATGGTGAACATCTGGAAGGAGAAGATCATACACTACCGCATCCGTCATACGGGTGCCCTTTACAACAGTGTGCAGGCTACATCGTTTGGCGGATCATCAAGAATCATCGCCCACAAGTTCCTGCTCTACGGTCTGTATCAGGAGACGGGCACGGGCAACGGTTATTACCATGGCAACCCCGGCGACCTCTACTTCCTGGATAAGGAATATCGTGCGAAGCATCATCTGGGCGAACCTAGGCAGCGCCGCCCATGGTTCAACCGGAAATACTATATTTCCATCATGAAGCTCAACGATATGGAGGGCTATTTCTACGGTACGGAATATCAGGGATTGATGGCAGACCTGTTCAAACAGATGTTTGGCAAGATATAGTGTATTTTTGTTTCAGGAATCTTATTTGTATTTTTGCTTCAAAATTGAAATAGAATCATGCAAAACGAAAATACCATACAGGAACTGACCAGGATGCTCACCGGCATACGTGATGAGCGTGCCAAGGGAGCCAACACGGCATGGCGTGTTGGAAGTGCCCTGCTTGCCCTGCTCGAATACGCCAAGCAGGACAACGGAACCTACCTGTCCAGGGAACATGATGATGCCGCTGCCGGTGTTATCACTTTTCTGAAAGGAATTATCTCTGAATCAACGGCTAAGATGAAGGGAGGTACGCAGTTTGGTAGTTTTACCTCGGGCATCATGGGCGGCACGGGTGCGCAGATTGATGGCAAGGGCAATGCTGAGGTGGAATCGATTACCGTGCGAAGCTCTGTCATCGCCAAGGAGCTTATCGTGAACCGCCAGACGGCAATGGAAAGCAACTTTGTGTTCACGGAGAGCGGACTGATTGAGAGTGTAAGCGAGATTCCTGCAACATCTGAAGGCGGCAATACCACCTATTTACTGGGGCTTCAAAAACGATGGGAAGGTGACTTTACAGCGTTCAGGGAGAACGATGTGATTTTGGCATCGGTCAATAGGCTATCAGGAAATGGGGGGCATTATGATATGTGGCTGAGAGTTCTTTCGGTGAACACCGTTGCAAACACCATTACTGTGGTCTGCTATCCCGATAGCGAGGTTCCTTCTGGAGTGAATCATCCTCCTTGCGAGCTTGCCCGGTTAATCCGCTGGGGCAACGCCGTGGACGAAGACAGGCAGAGCTGCTGGTATATATCATCATCTGATGGATTGCTTGTCTGGCTCGACCATGTGACCAAGCCTATCATCGATAAGAGCAATTATTCCGTAGCTATCGGAAAGCTTCCTGATGCCTTATCGTTCATCTTTGCAGATTATCCTCTGGCCGACAAGCGTGACGGAGCATTCTACGCAAAGTATCTGGCGGTGCAAAATATCCTCAGGACAGACTACCAGGGTAACGTGAAGCAGGACGTTGTTGACAGGGGAAAATGGTCGCTTGAAGTAGCCAGAGGAGACAAGCCATACCGATGCACCGCTACAGAAGTACATGACGTTTGGCACTACGGGTGCAGGTGGAGATGCCTTGTAGATAAAACGGCCGTTGAACCCAAATATGCAAGCACCGGCTGGGCGTTCGTTGAGGGTAATCCGGAATTCGCGATCAATGTCGTATCTTCAGATGGCTGGCGATTCTCCAAGAATTATGTTTTTAGCCGGAGAAACGACCTTGGCGAACTCACTGCCTTCACTACTCTATCCGTGGTTGGAAAGTTGTACAACAACGATGTAACAGAACATCTTTTCAACGTTGCATGGACCAGAGATACAGGAGATGCAGAGAAAGATAACCAGTGGGCACAGCAGGTGGCACAGAGAAAAGACCAACTCACTCTACCGCTCAAAGGAAGCGATCTGGGAGAAAAGTGGTCGTACAATAATCCTTGTGTCTTCAAGTGTACCGCCGAAATTAAAGATGGCGAGACTTACTCGTCTGAAATTGAGATTGAATTTTAAAATTATAAATTATGGTTTTAGCAAGAAGTAACAGAAAGAAAATGGAGAAGGCTCCTGTCATCTACTCGACTATGTGCAATATCGAGGTAATGGCAGACGGCTACGTTCCGAACACGCAGAACTACGATGCGATTGATGACATTTTCTATCCGGACTACAATGATGGACCACTTAACCTGTTTCCTCGTTGTACGCTGATTGACCCAGACTCTCCGATAGCAGCCGTGACATGTAATAGCAAGCTGCTCTCTTTTGAATGGTTCGAGGTGACACAGAGCGGCCAGACACCTATCTACAGCCAGGGAGTAACTATGCCAGACGGATACGATGTTGTTACATCAGGAGATTATGCGGGTCAGCTCGTTGTCAAGAAAAACGGCAAGGTTGGTATTCCTAGAGCAATGCGATTCGTGGGAATCTATGTGGAAGATGGCCACACCTACAAATTTGACAAAAGTATTCCGCTTATCACCAACGACGTTTCCCTTGCAAGCATTGAGCTGATGATCGATGCCGATAAGGCGACAATCTACAACCCACTCAGAATGGGCGAGCAGCAGACCATCAACGCAAAGGTTATGAAGGGAACTGAGGATATCACTAATAGTGATAAATGCAAGCTGCTCTGGTTCCGCAGAGATTCGAAGGGTACTGAAACCCCGCTTACAGGCAACGTAGATTTCGATAACATCGATATCGTTTCTGCCGTCAAGACCGCAAATGGAAGCATTACGTCGATCACCGTCAACCGCGAGTTTATCGGAGACGGGCAGACTTATGTGGTTTACGCTCTCTACCGTGCCAGCAAGAAGTTTCCAGCTGCGCCTGCCGAGTATGATCCTCGGGCGTACACGACTATTAAGCGTCAGTTCCCTGAGCTTACATGTGAGGTGCGAGGAGATGGACTCCGTTCCAACACGGATGCAGCATGCGTGAAGGCTATTGTTAGCGACGGGCAGGGCGTTGTCGAAAATTGGAACCGCTATCTCTACGCTTCCTGGAAGGTATCTGATGGAACGAAAGAGGAAGAGAAAATGCGAGGCGAAGAAGTAATGATGCCAATGGAATATGGAAAAACATTCTTCTGCGATATAGAAGACAGAGGAACCAATAAGGTACTTGTTTCTGATACCGGCGAATGGCTTACTGATGCCGATGGAAACGTTATCGTAACAAGAGATTACGAAGGCGACTGAGCGATTGTTTAATATATTAAATATACGATTATGCCATATTACGTAAAAGTAACAAAAAAGGTGAGAGAAGCAATTCTGCCAGCTTACCTTGTAGTGCAGAAGACATTTGACGGGAATTATCTCCTGTTCCAGTCTGCACTCGAAAAAGTAGAAGGCAATACGCTTTCTGAGAGATATGAAAGAATTGGTGGCGCCCTGCTCACTCCGTTGGAGGCTAAGGCCGAGATTAAAGGAGCAAGTTGCCTTCCTTGCCATACGCCTAAGGAATACGGTGGCGAGGATACTGAAGAGAATGCAGCACCTGACGTTGATACCGGTATCGGTGCAGGAAGCGAAAGTACGGATACCGGCACTGAGGAGCCTGACACCGCAAAGGATGCAGAAATAGTAACAAATAAAGAAAGCGAGGTAACAGATGAGCAAAAGTAGTGCAACCTTTAGAATTATCAGTATATCAAATGGTAAGTCATACTACCCTTTATTACTGTGCGACCAGGGCGATATTAACCAGTATTACAATGACACTGGCGATGTCGTACCTGTATTTAACGAGAATAACTCTCCGTTATTGATGTTCCTTCTGTATGATTCCGAGAACAGTGCAAAGTCTGTTGCGATTAAGGATGAAAATATCATCTGGTACGTTAACGGCAAGCAGCTTTCATTCTCGGGCGGAAAATCAACAACGACATTTGGTGTTAACAACGAGACAGGACATTTCGTAAAAATGTCGAAAGAGATTGACGGCGTGGTCGTCCAGTGCTTAAAGGTTGTCAAAAACCTAATTAACATTAACGGCAAAAGTTCGTTCTCAATCACGGCAGTGGCCACTGTTCCGGTTGATAACACAAGCTTTGATGCGACAGGAATCTTCCCGGTAACAATCGGTTATGGCGATGTATCTTCCAAGAAGGTAAGAATTCAGTCTCCTGCATCATACAAGGGAACTCCTTTTGTCATCTCCGTGAAAGACGGAAGCTGCCAGCTCGAAGCCGTTGTCGTTACAAGTAGCGGAACCACAAAGGATGGATTCACGTTCAAGTGGTCTCAGCAGAAAGATGGCGCCTGGGTTGTTCTCGAAGGTAAAACAGACTCCATCCTTGATGTGTCAGAGGGAATGGTTAACGGAGCAGCGCTGTTCATGTGTGAGGTGTCAAACGCCAATGGCGTATATGGCACAGATATTCAGAGCGTGACCGATGTTTCGGACCCATGGCAAGTTTATCCTAACCCGGTGGACGACAACGGAAAGCCGGCATCTCTTATCAGCTATAAGGGAAGCGGCGTGGCATTCAGATTTAAGCCATACGTGAAACATGCCGGTTCAGACACCAAACTTGATGCAAAAAGATGCAAATTCACTATGGGTTTGTTTGATTCCGTAGGTACGAAGCTAAACAAAAAGGGTTCCACTGCAAACCCTCCATTTCTCGACTCAGACGAGAAGACGGAGTTTGTAATACCTGAGAAGTTTATCACCGCGAATAACGGAATCGATGGAGAGATAATCTGTGATATTACGGATTTGACAACGTAAAAAACAAAAATTATGACTATAGTACGCAAGGCATTTCATATAGCAAGCGTTTCGAACGGCGAGGATGCGGTCTCTTACGAGATCGTACCCTCTACCAGAGCCTTGTCTGTTGATGCGAACGGCAACTGGGCCAGCGGTACTGTACTATGGGATCAGGATAAATCTTGCGCAGTTGTTAAATGCTATGTATATAAGGTGGTAGGTTCTAAGCGTGAACTATGCAAGGGAACCGTGTTGTACTATACTGCTGAAGGCTCTAGAGTTTCGAGGTCCATCTTTAGTAATGGGTTTTTCTATGTCTATATAGGTAAGTCGGCAAACGTGATAGATGCATGCGTTTATACGTTCAACATGACAAGCGGCAAGCCGGTTGGTGACCCGCTTGCCATGACAAGCATCACCATCAATCATGACGGAACAAACGGCAAGGATGGCGCTTCTGTTACCTGCGAATATTCCCGTGACAAAGTATCATGGGAAAAAGATTTTAGTAACGGATGCATCTATATGCGTGTGAAGACCGGAAGCGGCGCATGGAACGTGATGCGTATTGTTGGCGAAAAGGGAGCCGATGGCATAAATGGCAGTTATACCAAATACGATTTTGCCATCAGTGCAAGGGAGACCACTACGGACGTTAATACTCAGCCTAGCGACATCAAGAGTACAGACTGGCAAGACGCTCCGCTAAAGACTAACGCAGCGAAGCCATTCTTATGGTATCGGGTTACCCATTACGACAGCAAAGGCAAACCGGGCACTCCATCGTACGTACGCATGAACGGAAAGGACGGAGCCAACGGAACGTCAATCAATATCAAAGGCAAGAAAGACGCGCCTAACCTGCTTCCTCAGAGCGGAGCTAATCTCGGTGATTGTTACTTGATTGCCGGAGAGCTGTGGGTGTATGTCAACGGAGACAGTTCTGATGCCAACGTCATGTATGGTTTTGTTAATTGCGGAAGTATCAAAGGAGAGCCTGGCGAGAATGCCACCCAATACTATTATCATATAGCTTGGGCGGAAAACATCACTAAGGATGCAAGCGGAAAGATTACGGCTACCGGTTTCAGTACATCGGATCCTGCCGGTATCGGTTATCCGTACATGGGTGTATGCTATACTACCAGTGCTAAAGATCCAAGTACTCCCGATTCGTACAAATGGGTCAAGGTGGAGGGTAAGCCTATTGTGTCATACGAGATTCGCCTTGATACAGATTCCGTTACGGCAGACGGCAAAACTGGAAAGTTCCTTTCGAAGGATTTGGGGCGCTTCCATTTCATCAAGCATACGGGCGATAAATCGGAAGAGTTAGACAAGGTGTTTGAAACCGATAACTATATTGTCATATATGTTGGCTATGACGGGAAAACGGCTGAATATAGTTTGGGTGATGGTTCGGGTAACATATACGACTGCCTGATGATGAATACAGAAGAAGAAGCCGTAAGCTTAATGAAGTTCTTCTGGTATGATGCTCCTGTATATGTCAGCAACGGAAATGATAAGGACTATGATTACGTTGAGGAGCTTAAAGCTACTCAGGGAATCCCTACTGAGCACATGAATTTGAACATCTTGTCAAGTGCGGTATTTACTGTTATTCGCCAGCCGAAAGATGGTGAGCGTGGCAGCGCAGGCGCAATCTGGAGACATCACAAGGGTTTCGTTGATTCTTCGGAGACGGAGCCATACGAGTATATGGCTGGCGGAAGTGACGAGAAATTCATTGATGCTGTACTGATAGGCAAGATTTGGTATCGATGCATTCTGAAATACGAGTCAACAGGCAGGACGGATACGAGGAATACTCCGGGTTCTTCCGAGTTCGGCAAGTACTGGTCTGCGGCTGACATGAGCATGGCCTTCATTGCGACCGATTTCTTTCTCGCGGAGAACGCCAAGATCAACCTCTTCGGGTCGAACGAAATCAACCTGTATAGTTCGAGTGAGGACGGCAAGATATTCGGTTCCTTCAGGGTTCCGAATGGAAATGGTGATGGTTCAGCCTACGCGCTATGGCTTGGCGCAGAGACGGGCAGCGAGGCTCCGTTCTCGGTAACGAACAGAGGATACCTGAAGGCTACCGATGCTGAAATTTCCGGAACCATCATGGCGAAAGGTGGAAGTATAGGCGGATTTAAGATTAACGAGGACGCTCTTGGCTCTAATAATGGGTACAATATGTATCTCACGAACAACTTCATTCATTTCGGAAACTGGGGGGCTTACTATCATAGTGCCGGATATAGCATCAATCTCGGATATCAGAATCGTCGTGGAGTTGAAGTCAGTTCTTTCTCTAGTGACACGAACAATATCAACGTGGGAGGATACTTCCATGTTACGGCTAACTCCGAAAAAGACAAAGGCAGTTATTGTGCTGCGCTGGAATTGGCGAGTCTTTGGGCAACCGGAGCAGGTGATATCGATATGACTGATGCTGAAAAGGGTAATCATGCGATACTTATACGGAATGGAGACGTTGCGGGCTTAAGACCATCGTTCGTCCGCATCAACCAGAGTAAAGACCTCTCCTGCTACAACTACAACATCGAGTGCTATAATGCAAACGATATAACCCTCACCTTGCCAGATACAGAAGATATGTGGGGACAGCATCTTGTCGTGATTCAGCGTGGAAACGGAAAGGTGAATTTTACGTCAATCTACAATATTCACGACCTCAATGCCAAAAAGGACTCGAAAACGTGGTTCTCAGGAACCAGAGGGCAGGTAAGTTATTTCTGGTTTAACGGTACCGAGTGGTTGGTTAGATATATAAACAGATAAAATAGATAGATATGAAATACAATTTAGACAACGTAGAGGTTTATACCTCAATCGACAAGTCATCTTGTCAAGTAGTGAACCTCCGCAAGGACATCGCAAACCTTGTGTATAACCGCGGAAACGGCTTAGGTCTCGAGGGCACTGCCCTTGCAACCAAGATGTGGAACGGCAATTCCGAGACGGAGTACAACGAGAGAGAGACGGAAATCATCCGCAAGCTGGTGGTTCAGAACTGTGCTCCATGCGTAATTGATGCAGTTACCGCAATCATCGGAAACGGGGAAGAGAATAAGTAATTTTGAGTAGTAATTTTTAAAAAGTAATAATTATGGGAATTCAGACAAAGAAAATGAGCGAGTGGCTTGCTTCTAACGGTCAGGCTATCACTAACGCGAGCAAGAACACAATGGTTGAAGCTGTCAAGGCGAATTCATTGCAGATGTACGACGGCGTATTCGTCATGTATCATCGTAACAGCGACGGCTGGCCTTTGGCGGTAAGAGTAAGCGACTGGCCATCGCTCCAGTCAGGCGGCCAGATTGCCGACGGTGTGTTACTCGTAGAGGGTGGTAAGCATATTGTTATTGCTCCTACCGAGGCAAACGCAGGACTTCCATGGAGTTCTAAGCCAACCAAGGTGACAGGTTCGGACGGAAACGTTTCAAGCAAGGGTGATGGCGTGAATATCAGTGGCGTAACCACGACAGGTGACAGATTGGTTGCGTTTGCTGATTTCACAGGTAAGGCCAATACTGGCGCTATCATCAAGGCAAGTTCGACAACCAACATCACCAACACGGAGGCGTATGCTCCTGGATTCTGCAACAAGTATTCTCGTGCAAACGCAAACGGTAAAGGTTTGCTGGCAGGCAAGTGGTGGTTGCCATCCCTCGGTGAGCTGGCCATGATCTGGGCTAACTTCGACAAGATTAACTATGCTCTGTCGAAGATCAACGGAGCAACCCAGTTGCAGAAGACATGGTACTGGTCTAGCACCCAGTACTCGGCTGATAGCGCTTGGTTCTTGGGTCTGAGCGACGGCCGCGTGAACCTCAACTATAAGTTCAATCAGCGCAGGGTTCGTCCGGTTTCAGCATTTTTACAGTAGTTAGTAGTTAGTTCTTTAATTCTCCCACGCCCTTAAAGGCGTGGGGTAATAAGTTATTCGAGAGAAAGGTATTTAAAAAATGGCAAAGATTGCTAGTGAGACGAGAATTTACAGAGAGACAAAGAAGTTTCTGAACGAGGTGATTTACGTAATCAAGGATTTTCCGAGAGAACAGAGATATGTTGTTGGTGACAGAATCGAGCGTACTGCAATTGGATCTCTGCATATTATAGCAAGGGTCTATATAGGAAGAAATCTGAAGGCGCGAATCGCTGAAATGACTGAGCTGCAATCCAACCTGGAATTATTAAATACCTTGATCGAGATAGCCGGAGAACATCAGTGGATAAAAGGCAGGAGCAAGTTGGCAAACTTGCTCCTGTTGATGGATAGTATCGGACGGCAGAGCACAGCATGGAAGGGTTCGCTCGTCGCAGCCCTTGAAAGGGCGGAGAGTGAACGTAGTCAGAGCTAGGGAGGTACGCCAAACTAGGAGAACAGTCTTCCGAAATAAATGGGCCACAACCATCATTTATGGTAAAGAACAAGACATGTGGCGTCAACCCAGAACTCGGCTGATAACGCTTGGAACTTGAATCTGAGCGACGGCAACGTGAACAACAACTATAAGTTCAATCAGAACAGGGTTCGTCCGGTTTCAGCACTAATCAAGAAGACACATTCCAAAATGTTATAAAAAGAAAAGATAGAAATGGTAGATTTCGAAACAATGCTAGAAGCATATCTAGACTGCCGCAAACGAAAGCGGAGCACAGTCGGCGCTACGGAGTTCGAGCTGAATTATGTTCGCAACTTAGTCGAACTGACAAACGAAGTTAACTCACGTCAATATAGAATCGGAAAGTCTATCTGCTTTGTCGTCCGCTATCCTCGCTATAGAGAAGTATTTGCAGGTCAGTTCAGAGACAGAATCATCCATCATTATATCGCATTGAGGCTGGAGCCGCTTTTTGAGCAGGTTTTCTGCGACAGAACGTATAACTGCCGAAAAGGTAAGGGGCAATTAGCTGGCGTGACTCAGCTTGCCGAGGATATCCGTGAAGAGAGCGAGAACTACACCCAGGATGCCTACGTAATGAAGGTTGACCTGAAAGGATTCTTTATGAGCATCATCAAGTCAGAGCTGGCAAAGATGATAGATGACTTTGTCGTTGAGTACTACGAAGGAGATGACAAGGAAGACCTCAGGTGGTTATGTAATCTCGTCATCATGCACCGACCTGAGCTTTACTGCGAAAGAAGAAGCCCCCTGTGGATGTGGAACTTTATCCCGAAGGAGAAATCGCTGTTTACCAACGGCGATGATAGAGGAATCGCCATCGGCAATCTCTTCGCTCAGCTGTTCGCCAACTTTCTGCTGAATGTGATTGACTGGAAGATTGATGCGGTATGCGTAAGACATGACAGATACGTGGATGACATTTCTTTCGTAAGCAAGGATAAAGCGAAGCTGCTGGCCATCATCCCTATGTTGAGAGAAGAGCTTGCCAAGCTTGGATTGAGGCTGAACGAGAAGAAAACGTACATACAGCATTACTCCAAGGGTATCAAGTTTACCGGAGCAATCATTAAGCCTGGCAGAATCTATGTAGCCAACCATACAGTCAATAGTTTTGCGATGGCGGTAGGAAGACTAGGTAAAGCTGCCGAATTAGGCATGATAGATGATATCAGGAAAGAGATTGCTTCAGTCAACTCCTATCTGGGTATCATGACGCATTATAACGAATATGCGACCAAGAGGAGAATCATGGCGAAGCTACCGCCGAAGTTCTACGAATACTGCTACATAGAAGGTCACTTCGAGGTAGTAAAGTTGAAATACAAATACACGGAAAAGGCGATATACATGAATTTCGCCAAAAATATAATGAATAAGAGAAATGAAGAAAAGAATACTGAAGAAACTTCCTACAGAGAAGGAGATAAACTCGCTTCTTAACAAGGGAGCAGAAATCGAAATCTATATGAAAAACGGAAGAATCAACATAGAGATAGAAGAGTCGCCATAACGCCAGAGCCGGCGTTACGGCATTTTCATTAACACACCTTAAAATTACCCAGATGAGCACCCTCTAGCGAAAACATTTCAATACCCATCGGCAACCCGTGAACCTTGTTTCCAATAAACTGGCAGTCTTCTATCACGGTAATCATCTTCTCGAAATCAGCCCTTGTTACCAACACGGCGCAACTGACTGCATCCATTCCGGAAATCTCCCTTGTGTAATAAAAGACAATACCTATCACCTCACCGCTCTCTATCTGCTTATACAATTCATAGGCTTCAGTACCCTCCTTGGGTTTATAGACATAATCCGTGTCAACGAGAACAACGGAAACATCACCCTTCGTGCCGCATCTATCTACGCTCACGCCCCTATAAGTATCAAATCTTTTAATATCCATAATTCCTGTATTAAAAATATGCCGCAAAGATACGAAATAATTTGGTTACACCATGCCCTTCTATCGTATTTTTATAGGTAGTAATTTAATTATATCTTTGCGCAAGAATATAAAAAGAATACAATTATGCAGAAGAATACAAAAGAATGGATTCAGTACGGGTCAGCGGTAGCCGTGCTCCTTCTCGCCATCATACTGGTTTATATCAGTTACTTCACGTCGCAATCTCGTGACGTGACAGACAACGTGCTCTGGTACTTCGCACAATCGCTCATGTATGCCGGATCCGTCTTCGGCGTAGCTATCGCCATCGATGCGAAATTCGCAAACTTTAAAGACAAATTTTTAAATCACAATAAAAATGAGACAGATTAAACGTATTTTCGTTCACTGCACAGCAGGTTCGCAGCAGCAGACCATCGACGATCTCAAGGCTGAGTTTCGCCGTAAGGGATGGAGCAATCCCGGTTATCACTATGTAGTCACACCTAATGGAGGTACTCATCAGCTTCTCGCTATCGAAGAAGTAAGCAATGGAGTGCAAGGCTACAATTCGACCGCCATCAATGTGGCTTATATGGGTGGCATTGATAAAGACGGTAAACCTGTGGATAACCGCACACCAGAGCAGAAGGACGCTCTCACTCTCCTACTCCACAAGCTCAAGCAGATGTTCCCTGAGGCAAAGATTATGGGGCATCGCGATATTTGGGGCACGGATAAATCGAAATGGAAGAAGATGTGCCCTTGTTTCAACGCTATCGAGGAATATAAAGATATCGCATCATGATGAAGAATCCAAAAACTACCATACAAATCCTGGCAGCCATGCTCATTGTGACCATGGTTGCCTTCATACGTTCTGCATACCAGAACGGAAAATTGCAGGCAGACCTCAACAGACAGACAGAAAACGTGGGGAGTCTTACCTATGATATTCAATACGGGAACCTGGATGATTCTCTTTCTGTGGCCAAGAACACAGCCCTTCAGGCGAAATGTGACGAACTGAAGCGGCTACATCTGGCAGATACTAAACTGATCAGGGAACTCAAGGTAAAGCTCAAGGACGTGAAATCTATCCATACCGCATCATCCTCTACGGCGGATACAGTAAGAATAGAACCCGTACCCAATACAGCAGATTCCGTCTTTTCGTATCAGGATAAATGGCTATCCCTACATATCGACATCCCTGCCAGGTTGTGCCAATATATCTCAAGAGATAGTCTCACCACCATCGTGAGCAGAACCTACAAGCATAAGTTTCTATGGTGGCGCTGGGGGACGAAAGGCTACCAGGTTCAAATCGTCAACTTCAACCCGCATTCCAGGATAAACTATTCGAGATACGTGGAAGTAGTTAAATAATAGGGGTTAAAGCAAAGATTTAACATTAAAAACTTGCGTATTTCAAAGATTATTATTATATTTGCAACAAAGATTATAATAAACTTTAGAATTATGGTAGGTACATTGATATTCTCAGCAGTTTTGACTTATGCCACATTCGTCATTTTCCATGCTTTCGGAAAGCTTGGCAATAGTTCGTGTCCTCCTTCCAAAGCATCAGAACCTCTATTCGACACCTATGATGAGAAATACAATGAGCCAATTAGGCAAGCATCGCCGAACAACATGATCAGCGATATTGTTAAAAAGGGCTATCTTTTCTTTGTGACAATAGAGAATACTGTTACGGGAGACAAGCAGACTATCAGTAACAGAAATAAAAAATACTTAATATGGGATGCCAATAACATCGCCTACAAGTTCTACAATAAAGAACGAGGAATCATCAAGTAAATACGAGGTCGTAATCAATACGGTCTCGTATTTTTATTATTTTCCCGCCCTTGTTATCTTTGCCGTAAATATAAAAATATTCAATTATGGCAACAAATACAGATACCCACATCAGCAGAGTTATTCTTGATACCAAGGAGGCCAAGGATAAACTCAAAGAACTGCAAAAAAAGCTGGAAGACGTCAAAAAGGCAAAGGAAGAAGCCTACGCTAAAGGTGAATCAACAACAGCCCTTGAAAGACAAATCAAGAGGCTGAATGCTGAAGCTAATGCGTACATGACTACCCAGCAGAAGGTAAATCAAATACTCAAAAACCTTTCTTCTGCATCATATAAGGACTTGCAGACAGTAGCCAAAGCACTCAACCGAGAGCTTAAAAGTGGCGCTATTGAGCGAAATTCCGAGGAATGGAAAAAGCTTCAGGGACAACTGCAACAAGTGAGAACAGAGATGCAGCGCATTAACAATGAAGGCAAGGCTACATCCGGCTTCTTTTCTAGACTCTGGAATGGTCTCAATAAAAACTGGGGAGCACTCACCCAGGTTCTGGGAAGTCTTACAGCTCTCACAGTAACATTGAAAACTTCAGCCCAAGCCTACGCCGACATGGAGGAATCTATGGCCAACGTCCGCAAATATACAGGACAGACCGATGGAGAGGTTCGCCGGATGAACGAAGACTTCAAGCGCATGGACACCCGTACAGCCCGCGAACAGCTCAATGAACTGGCAGGTTCTGCTGGTCGCCTGGGCATTACCAGCAAGGATATGATTGAAGAATTTGTTGATGGAGCCGACAAGATTAACGTTGCGCTCGGCGATGACTTGGGAGAAGGAGCGGTAGATAAGATTGGCAAACTCGCTCAGATGTTCGGGGAAGATAAGACCAAAGGACTCCGTGGAGCCATGCTTGCCACTGGTTCCGCTATCAATGAACTCGCCCAGAACTCCTCTGCCAATGCCGGATATATCGTTGATTTCACCGCTGACCTTTCCGGTGTAGGCATCCAGGCTGGCATGACTCAGGCACAACTGATGGGTCTCGCTTCTGCCCTCGACCAGAACATGCAGGAAGAGGCGACCTCATCTACCGTCTTCTCTCAGCTCATCACCAAGATGTTTCAGGAGCCGGCCAAATTTGCCAAGATAGCAGGTATCGAGGTTCAGAAATTCACCAATCTGATGAAGACGAACGCCAACGAAGGAATGATGCAGTTCCTGGGAGCCATGAAAGCTAGAGGTGGGTTCGCAGAGATGGCTCCTATGTTCGAGGAGATGCAGCTGGATGGCACTCGTGCCGTTGGTGTTCTCTCTGCGGTAGCTTCGCACTTAGACCAGGTAAGAACTGCCCAGGATCTCGCTGCCCAGTCGTACGCTTCAGGTACGAGTGTTATCAACGAGTTCAATGTTCAGAACAATACGGTGCAGGCTCAGCTCGATAAGGCGAAGCAACGTTTTGAAGATATCACGGTAGAACTGGGCGAACAGCTCATTCCTGCAACCAAGTACGCCATCTCCACTCTGAGCGTTGGCGTACGTGTGTTATCAACATTGATAACTTTTACGGTTACCCATGCTAAACAGCTCGCTGTTATAGGTTCCGCTATCGCCGTTTGCACTGCTTTATGGTATAAGGAAACTATCGCCATCAAGCTAAAAGCGGCTGCCACCACATACGCTGCTGCCGTAGATAAAGCATATATAGCTACAACTACCCTTCTACGTGCTGCTATGGTAGCCCTACAGGCTACATGGGCGTATTTAACAAAGGGCGTACAAGGCTATATCGTTGTAATGAGGGCGGCCCGCTTAGCCAGTCTTACTAATCCATGGGCAGCACTCGCCACCGTTCTTACGGTGGTAGGAGTTGCGGTTTATGGAGCAGTCAAAGCTTTTACTTCGTACAATGAAGCTATGCGTAACAGTACACAGGAAGCTAAGAATAACAGGGCGGTTGCGGAAGCACAGGCAAGTCTCGCCAAGAAGGTATCTGATGCAACTCTTGATGAACGCAACAAAGTGGATATGCTTAATAAAGTTATTCATTCCAACGCCTACACCGTAGATGAGCGCAGACAAGCTATCGCAGCCATGCAGAAACTGGTTCCGGAGTATCACGCTTCCATATCCAAGGAAGGAAAGCTGTATAATGACAACCAGATTGCAATCCAGAACTATATCAAAGAACTGGAGAACGCGGCGATGGCAGAAGCTATATATGAGCGCAAGGTTGAAATCAATAAAAAGAAACTGGAGCTAAAGCGTAAAGAAAATAGAATACGCTACTCTCTTAAAGCGGTCGATGCCGAGCGCAAGTCACATCCTGAACGGTACGAAAGCGAAGCTGTGGCAGACGCATTTACCGGACAGCTCATTGAACAAAATGATGCATTAAAGAGTAATGAGAAGCAAAAGAAGATTCATACACAGAGACTCAAGGAAAACCTAAGCCTGCAACAGCAACTCAATGCTGAAGAGACCTATTATAATACAGAACTCCGAAAGAATGCAAACCTTCAGAAACTGTATAAAAAGAAAGAGAAGAGGAGTCTCCTAGGCAAAAGCACAGGAACGAACAGAACAACGGGCTCTACCGGTCATTACACAACAGAGAAGGAGCGTAAAGCAGCCGAAAAGGAGCGAAAGAAGCGTGAAGCTGCTGCACGTAAAGCAGAAATCAAGCGAAAGGCAGACCTCAAAAAAGAGCTGGATGATGCCAAGAAAAGTACCGAGGCTCAGCAGCTGGAAGCCACTACCCTCTACTCTACCGGTCAGATTCGCCTGGCAGAATACAACGACCGCATGGCGAAGATTAAGGAGCAGGGACTTCAGCAGCGCATGGACATCCTTCGCAAATACGGAGAGGCTGAGAGTGAGGAGTACAAGCGTCTGAATGCCCAGAAAGAGAAGGTCTCTGCCGATTATGAGCGCAAGCAGACGCAAGACATCCAGGAACTGGAGTTTGACCGACAGGTGGCAGAACAGGCCATCACCGCCGAATATTACAACAAGGACTCCGACCTCTATCATAACGAGAGTGCAACCAATGAAGCCCTCTTCCAGCTCGACCAGACATTCCTCAAGGAAAAGCAGGCTCTCTATTTGAAGACCTCTGACGAGTACTGGCAGATAGCCCGAGAGATTGAGCGAAGCGAACAACAGCATCAGTATGATCGTCAGAAGCAGCATGACGATGCACTGATGCAGCTCAAGCAGGAGTATCTTACCCTCAGCAACGAGCAGCAGATGCAGCTGGAGCTTGCAGGACTGGACGAGGTCCACAAGGCTGGTCTCGTAAGCGAAGAGGAATACCAGCGCATGAAGATGGGCATCGCTAACAAGTATGCATCATACAAGCCGGACGCTAAGGACCAGGCGAGAACAGATGCAAACACCGCTCTCGATACCGCCAAGAAGATGACAAGGCAGAGCGATGACCGTAGCGGTTCGCTCGGATCTGATAATCTCGCCACCATTGCCGGAGGCGCCATTGCTGCCATCCAGCAGCAGAAGATGGTTAATGACAATCTTCAGAAGCTTCGCGAGGAGGATAAAATCAGCGAACAGGCGTATCAGGATGCCAAGAAGCAGATGAACCAGGAAACCTATCAGGAAATTGCAGCCACAGCAGGTGCAGCCTTCAGCAGTATCAGCAGCATGATGGGAGCAGCTTCAGCCTACTCGCAGGCATGCTCCGACCTGGAGGTAGCCAAGATTCAGGCGAACTATGATAAGCAGATTTCCGCTGCCGGCAATAATTCTGCCAAGAAGAAGCGACTGGAGGCGAAACGAGACAAGGAGATTTCTGCGGCAAAGACCAAAGCTAACAAAAAGGCGATGAAGATAGAGATTGCACAGGCTGTCGCTTCCACCGCCATGTCGGCAATCAACGCCTACTCTTCAGCAGCAGCTATCCCTGCCGTGGGTTATATCATCGCCCCTATAGCCGCCGGACTCGCCACTGCTGCCGGTATGCTCCAGATAGCGACTATTAAAAAACAGCATCAGGCAGAGGCTGCCGGATATTACGAGGGCGGTTTTACGGGTCCTGGTCATTATAAGAAGGAGGCGGGCGTGGTCCATGCAGGCGAGTTTGTGGCAAATCACAATGCCGTGAATAATCCTCAGCTTCTTCCTGCTCTTCAGCTCATCGATGCGGCACAGCGCAATAATACCGTGGCATCGCTCACGGCCCAAGACGTAAGCCGCGCCATGGGAACAGGAGGCGCTGCCATTGTGGCCCCAGTTGTGAATGTCAATAACGACAACGGGCAGATGGGTGCGTCTCTCGATAACGTAAGTTCTACCATCAACAGACTCAACGAACAGCTCAACCTCGGCATCAAGTCGTACATGGTATTTACGGGTCCCGATGGCTTCGACCGCAAATGGAGCCAATTTCAAAAGATGAAATCTAACAAATAAGTTTATGATTACATGCATTATCAATGGCATGGCAGCCTTCCCGGCTGCCAGCCAATCTATCAAGATTACATACGGCAACCAGTACGTTACCGATGACGGCGAATATTCCTACGACATCAACTTCCCGATGTCGATTATGAATAACCGAAGAGTCTTCCATAACGTAAGCCGATTCGACGTATCCAAGGTCACACAGAAGTTTGACGACTGTAAGCTATACGTGAGCGGTCGCTTGATTCTATCGGGAGTGGGAACCGTCATCAGTGTAACGGAGTCGGAGATAAAGCTTCAGATAGTGGGCGGGAAATCCCGCATCAAATACAATGACAGGATGACTAGGCATTATATCGATGAGATTCCGTTCGGCACAGCAGATAAGCCGGGGTATGATGTTGATAAGGGTTGGTCTCAGAAGTTCAAGGATAGAATTAGTGAAATATACAGGTTGGATGAAGACAAATCGAAGTTTCTGGGTGTGCTGGGTAAATGGTGCTTCATGCCAGTAAGAGACGAAACGAACGACCTTATCGCCAATTTCGTTGGAGTGGATAGAACTAAGCAGTTCATCGGTTACAACGCGCCATTTATCACAAACCTAGCTGTTCAGCCCAACCTGATGTATATCTTCCGCAAAGTGATAGAATATGAAGGGTACACTCTCAAGCGCAACGACTTCGACATCAAGCCATGGAACCTCTTATACATCGCTTCAGCTTACAAGACCCGTGAACTTCGCAAGGCGCTTCCTCACTGGTCTAGCTATACTTTTATCGAAGAATTCCGGAAACTCTTCAATGCCACTGTCGTTTTTGACGATATCAAGAAGACCTGTTCTGTTATCAACGCTTCAGAACTGACAACTGCGGATTCCGTAGAGATTGAGTCTTTGGACGAATATACTACAGACTACGATGAAGATGGATCCTTCTCCACGTCATCTACAGCAAACCTGGAATATAATCTTGGAGATTCCGCCAATAGAGACAACTACGAGGTTATCTCGAAAAAGGTTTTCGATAGTTTTGAGACTGTTCATAGCAAAGAGTTGATGGGTTCAAATAGACAGTTTGCTTCTACCACGTTGTCATGGTCTGAAAGAAAGAAACGTCAGACGATCATCGAGAATTTCGGCGACTACTACATATACATGGAAGATGGAAGCGGGAACAAAAGCTGGAAGCTTATTGGCATCTGGTCTCCGCTAATCAGAGACAGTTCGTCTGAAGATTATGTTGATCTGAACATCTCACCTGCTGCACAAGTAGTGGAAAATATTAATTTCAAGTCGGGATTACTAGAAGACAATTACTACGAGAGGCGATGTCTTCTGTCTATTTCCAATGATAAGGAATCAGATTCCAAGGAGTGTGATATCGACGAAGATGGCTATAGCTATACATCCGTACAGGATGCGATCGACGATGAATCCACGCTCGATAACTCAGAGGATGAGCAGGAATGCATGAACATTTTCTTCGTACTTCCTGGTAGAGTGCAATCTACAGACGGTTCAACAACGAAGCTGTCTTGGGTAGGAGAAAAGTCCAGATGGCCACAGTTCTTGACAGACTACCGTATCAATTCGGGGTTCAGACTCGGCATCGCTCATTTTGAAGATACCTATTTCTCGCTGTCGCTCTGTATGAAGAGCGGAATAGGTGCAACTGTCTTGGGAACCTTGCATGATAACGGACTCAAAATAGACAATAAGAACTGTCTTCAGGTAAAGTTTAAAAGTGATGTCATCCCCGATCCGTCCAGAACATACATCATCCATAACAAGAAATTTGTATGCGAAAAAATAGAGATGGATGTCAAGGATGACCAGATAGATAAAATCTATGTAGGATATTTCTACATGATGTCGTAATCTCCGAGGAGACTAAAGCCCACCTTTAAAGTGCTTAGTCTCCTCGTTTACTTTCATCTGATTCTTGATATATCGGTTGGTCACCGATATATCAGAATGTCTAGCCTGGTCTTTGGCCACAACGATTCCCTGAGCATTGGCCAGATCTCTGATACCGGTATCCTTCAGGCTGTAGAACTGGTACTCTTTCGGAAAATTCAAGGCGGTTCGCATCTTGCCCCACTCTACCCTTATCTGATTGTAGGCAGCACGAGTCTCACCTGGTTTTAGGCTCTTCCCAAAGATGTAGCAGTGGCTAGGGTGCTCGAATATCTTCAGTTCTATCATCAGCTTCAGTATTTCGTCATTCAATGCCACCAGTCCATCCTTTCGGTTTTTGCTGATGGCAGAACTGATAAATACCGTCTGGTCCTTGATGGATACATCACCAATCTTTATCTGGGTCAGCTCATTCGGACGGATAAAGGTATAATACTCGAACAGACAGGCCAACAGAAAGTGTTTGTTGGCATCATACAGATATTCCTTCAACCTCTTCAGCGCCCCATCGGTCAGCGGATCCCTGAACTTCTCCGTCTGCGCAATGTTGCGAATATCGATGGCAGGATTCTCTGAGATATATTTTCTATCCATCAGCCAGGTTCCGAACGAGACGAACCATGAGCGGTAGTTATTTCTGGTTGTGGCAGATACATCACGGTCGTACATCAGATGATCCAGGAAGTCGATGGCGAAAGCTCTGTCTATCTGGTAGGCGTATTTGATGTTCTTGCACTCCTGGATAAACGTCTCAAGCATTTTA
>OLIS01000384.1_pt1 | contig 34183 bp, 24 predicted proteins | sample 1601351 | NCBI WGS metagenome assembly OLIS01 (sample SAMEA2452122, study PRJEB22498) | human gut metagenome | biome: human feces; feature: human gut; material: feces | place: Australia | collected 2012
AAATCTCTAGCACATCTCACCCATTCTACACAGGTAAGAGCAAGCTCGTTGATACAGCGGGTCGCGTAGACCGCTTCATGAACCGTTACGGCAAATTGAAGAAGTAATAATATACCTTTTTTATAAGGATATATTTATTATCGCAAAGATACTGAGTGCATTCCAGCGTAGTTGCATATACGTAGGAATGCACTTTTTTTCTCTATTCTATCCTCATGCAATCGATTTCTACATAATTATATAGAAAGCACTTAATCTTTAATTATATAGAAAGCACTTAATCTTTAACTTCAAAACATTATCGAGAATTATGAAGCATACTAAGTTTTTTATCTTCGCGCTCGTTGCTGCGATGACGTTCTCTGCCTGCGGCACTGACGATACCCTGCAGTTCTATTTTCCCGAAAACGGTGGTACTACCGGTGGCGGTAATACGGGTGGTGGAAGCACAGGCGGCAATACCGGTGGTGAATCAACCGATAAGAACAATACAAACAAGAATGTGGCTACTGCCAACATGCCACAAGTGGTAAGAAACGCTATCGGCGGTCTGGAGTTCCCAAAGCTCAAGAACAATGGTACCAGCTATGCCATCGTTCACATGGATAATACAACAGATTCTGTGAACTATTCTACAGAATGGGATGATAACGTGAAGAGCCAGAGATGGACTTGCTATACTTTCAATACAACTAATAAGATTGAAACTAAAGGTGTAAATAGATGGAAACCTGCTAAGGGAGAACGCCAGTATCCATGGGATACGGATCTGAAAGAACAATGGGGAATCACAGATTTCACAGAAGACCCTACTCCTACAGCTCAAGGCTTTGACCATGGTCATATCTGCCCTTCTGCTGACCGCAAGCTGAACCTTACCCAGCAGAAGCAGACTTTCTTCATGACCAACATGCAACCACAATATGCCAATTTCAACCAGCGCGGAACCTGGTTTTATATGGAGGATGAGCTGCGCAAGCTGGCTCCGAAGATTGACTCAGATACTCTCTTCATCGCAAAGGGAGGAACAATTGACCCAGTTGGCAGCGAGAGTAATCTCCTGGGCTGGAAGAAGAATGGTGCTTCTAGCGAAACCCAGAAGCCAGGCTATATCCCAATACCAAAGTTTTTCTTTGTAGCTGTACTGAAAAAGGAGCTAAACAAGATCACCAACCAGTATACATACAGCGCCTTTGGCTTTTGGTTCCCTCATGAGAACAAAGCATTTGAAAAGGGCGACCAGCTCGGCAACTATGTCGTAAACATCAAGACGCTGGAAGACAAAACCGGCATCGACTTCTTCTGTAATCTCCCTGATGAAATCGAGAAGGAAGTGGAAAACGTAGATGCAGAAGCTCTCAAGAAACTTTGGGGCTTTAAATAAATCAGGCTATATACAAACAAAAAGAGAGGGTGTGTCATAAGTCACATCCAATACGCCCTGAAAGGGCAGAAGCTCCTAGCCCAGGGCAGCGCCCTGGGTTATTACAGACGCAAACTTGTCGCCCTGTAAGGGCAAAAGCTTTAAAATACCTGGCAGTATACAAAGCTTTTGCCCTTACAGGGCGTCTTGCTGATTGCCATTATACCCAGGGCGCTGCCCTGGGCTAGGAGCTTTTGGACTTTCAGCCCGACCTTGCTGCCATTATCTGGACTTATGACACACCTTCTTCTTGGTTTATATCATCATCTTCTCGGCAACTTCTTGATAGCATGTGGCATAAATGCCCTGCCGGTAGCCTTACCGAAGCCAGGAGCTACGGAATCGGTTGCAGCAGAACGGGTCTTCTTACGGGCTCCACTCGGATCGTAGCGCACTAAATCGATTTGCATCACATCACCCTTAGCCTTACCTGTTCCTATCATATAACCATAGAACACATCCTGGCCCTTTTCATCACCCAGATAGAAACCATACTGCTTAGCACCTGCATCCATCACATAGGTAGCACCAGAATTATAACGGATGTAAATATCACCATTCTTATCGATGTACCAGGTAAACTTCAGTGTCTGGGTTTCATTGCTTCCATCATCGGCATAATCCACTTCTACACCATTACCACTGAGCGAGTTAACCTTATCACCCGCCTGATAGAACGTCATCTCGGCATTGAAACTGTAGTTATTGCGAGACTGGCCGTCCTCAGCAAGTTCAGAGAGCATCACAGAGCCTCTCCAGTCGCCTGTAAGAGTCTGAGCCTCCAACAGCAGGTCATCATTCTGAGAGCCGTTAGAACCGTTGTTCCAGTCGCCCTGGTTCCATCCCCAGCCACCATGATTATAGTCATCATACCAGTAATAATCATCATGCCAGTAATAATCATCATCACATGAGGTGAATGAGAAAGATGCTGCAGCTATCGCCATCCACATCCATATCCGATTAAACTTTTTCATATCCTGTTTCCTTTCTTCAAACTAAATTCCTTATTGCCTTACTTCACTACAAAGCGGCGAACAGGCTTCTGATTATCATCTGCCACCTTAACATACTCTACAGAATCCTTAGCTCCGCGAGAAACAATCTGGGTGTTCTCCAAGCCCGAATGCTGCTTGCTATAGCCCCAGCCATCATCGTAGTCCCAATCGTAGCCCCAGTCATAATCATCGCGCCAGTTGTAAGAATCGCGATAAAGCTCGAAATAAGCGCGGTTGCCGTTATCAGCCTCTACATATCCAGAGAACTTGCGGTCGCCCAGAGCATAGTCGTAAATCACAACATCGCTACCCTCATCAAGAAGAGTGATATAGATGTTTCTGTTGCGTACTGTCCAGGTAATACGGTTTGCTATATAATTGTTGCCATGCCAGTAATTTCTATCAAAGTAATCGATCCAATAGCCTGTACCGGAATAGAAACCATCATTCTGGTCGAAGCGGATTACCGAGTAGAGGGCATTGTGATTACCATATTCTACCAACATATTACCCTTCCATGTACCATCGAGGGTGTATGCAATATCAGAATCATCATCACATGAGGTGAATGAGATACTCATCAAAGCTATGAAAGCCATTGTGAGAAGAGTAGTAAACTTTTTCATATCAATTTATCAGTTAAGTTATTTATATTCTTATATCTTCTATACTTTTGAGTTCTCGAAGAACAGCATTTTTTCTTGAACTCGATGCAAAGGTAGTGGATTTTTCGTCTGCATCAAAGGGGAAAAGGATACAAACTGAGGGGGAAATCCCTATTCTTTCAAAAACAACTGCCTTTTTTGATGTTATTTCTTTCGGTTTTAATGATATTTCTTTCTCTGTATCAAAGATTTAACAACTTCTTAACACATCGTATCGATATTTTTCGTATCTTTGCATCATAAATAAGTAATTATTCAAAGAACATGCTTTTAGCACAAAGCAAATTCTAAGAATGCGCTCAAAAAATGAGTTTCAACAGTTTATTAATTATAGTAACTACTCAGCACCCCTATAGAAAACTTCTCGTTAATAAAGCATAAACTTGATTTTGCTTATTTTCATCATCATTACAAACTCTTTAATGATTGAGTCGGTGAGGACGTAGGTTGTTTAAAACAGCTCATTTTGCGAGTTCTTTTTCGGTGATGCTGCCAGCAAGTCTCCTTTGGCTATTATCGCCCTTCAACAATTTATCTGGCAGGAGATACGTTTTTGCATTTTCCGCAAGTCAAAAGTCTGCGTTAAGGGATGTAAATCGTGATTTTGCCATGTGGATAAAAATGCTTATCTTTGCACCAAAAACAATGGCAAACGACTGTACTGACATAGATATTGTTTTGCGCCAGATAAACCAGCGTCTGCGCAAACTTGAGAAGTCCGACTCCGAGAAGACAGAGGAGATCGGACGCCTCAATCGTGTCATTAACCAGAAGGACGTAGAGATACATAATCTAAAGACAGAACTTGCCGTTGCTAAAGAGCGCATCAATGAACTCGAGGAAGCTGCTGACGATACGTCAAGTACCCCAGGGAAGCCCGAGAAAAACAGCAGCAACAGCAGTATCCCTCCATCCCAAGAAAGTATCGCTTCTCGTGAGCAGCGCAGGACAAAGTCTCTTCGCAAGCCAAGCGGAAAGCCGAGCGGTGGACAGCCTGGCCACAAGGGGCACACACTACAGACTATTGCAGAACCAGACGTAATTGTAAAGCACGAACCAGTCTATTGTAAATGCTGTGGTCGGCTCTTGATTGATATACCATGCCAGAAAATCCGTAAGACACAGATTGTTGATATCAAGGTGGTCGTAGAGACCTGTGAGGAACAGTATTACGAGAAGGTCTGTGAATGCGGTTGCGTAAACAACTGCGAAGCTCCCAACTGTCGTATCAAGTATGGTGACAACCTCCGTGCACTAGTGACATACCTCAATGTAGTGCAGTGTATTCCGTTCAAAAGGATTGCAGAACTTATATCCGACCTGTCCGGCCAGAATATAAGTGAGGGAACAGTGCAGAACATACTCAAAGAGAATAGCGGCAAGGCAGATAGTGCATACGAGGAAATACGCAAGAGGCTGGAAACTGCGTCTGTCGTAGGAGCCGATGAAACAGGTGCTGCGGTAGGAAAGCATCTGCATTGGAACTGGATATTCCAGAACGACCTGCTTACATACGTGTTCCAGTCAGAATCGCGAGGTCAGAAGGCCATAGATTCCAAGTTTCCAATGGGACTTCCCTATTCGACACTTGTGACAGACAGACACCAGAGCTACTTCAAGATGAATGTTAAGGATCATCAGGTCTGTCTGGCTCATCTCCTTAGGAATGCAGAGTATCTGAACGAATTGGATTCAAACCAGAACTGGTCACGGAGATTCATCCAACTGATAGAACACTCTATAAATCTCAGAAGAGAGGGCAACATTACCTCTAGAAAGATAAAAGTACTGAAGACTAAGATGAAGAACCTCTTGGGTGAAAGCCTCACGCATTTAGATAACGAGTTTGAGAAATTCAAGAGAGGTATCCTTAAAGTCAAAGACTACCTGTTCACCTTTCTCTCCAATCCAAGTGTGCCTTATGAGAACAATGCCAGTGAACGGGGAGTTAGGAAAATCAAGATAAAGCAGAAGGTCAGCGGTTGCTTCCGTACTGACAGCGGTGCCGATGATTTTGCCAAGCTGCACTCCATCGCTGAAACTGCTATGAAGAACGGAAATCCAATGCAATTCTTGCTGTAGTACAACAGTAAGACGATTACTCATGCCCATAGGGGTGCTGAGTAGTTACTAATTATACGTTAAACCTTTAAAATTATTAAGTTATGAACAAATTTTTACGCTATTCATTATCATTGGTTCTGGCATTCGTAGCTAGCGTTACGTTTGCAGGAACAACTCCTTACAAAGTATTGACTTTCCCTGACGAAGGTACTGAAGGCAAGACAATCAGTGCTTATAACAAACCATGGAAAGCTAAAATAGGAGAAGATGTTTGGAACATTGAGAATTTCAACTCAAACAAGTGGAACAACAACTGGAAATACATCAGATGCGGAAGTAAGAATTTTGAATCTGTTGCTTCTATCACTTCCCCTGCTATTGATCAGCCTATCAGCAATATTGTCCTGACCATCAACAAGATTACTAAAAGTAGCATTAATTCTATCAAGTTGCAGGTAGCAACTGATGTAGATTGCAAGAATGTAACTGAAGAAATCTCTGCCAAGATTGAAGATGGAGACCTGATCTTCAAGCCAACCAAGTCTGCAGCAAACAATTACTATAAGTTTGTCTTTGATTGCCAAAAAGGATCAAATAATGGTTTGATTGAGGTTTCTAAGATTGCATACTATAAGGTAGGCGATGCTCCTGTAATCGTGGACATCACAAATACAGCAGAAACCGCTTATACCATTGCTAAGGCAAAGGAACTGATTGATGCAGGTGAAGGTCTGAGCGAAAGTGTATATGTTAAGGGTACTGTATCTCAGGCTAGTAAAGAGTTAAATGCTACATTCGGCAGCCTTTCTTACTACATTTCTGACGATGGTACAACAGGAAATGAATTGCAGGTTTTTGGTGGTCTTTCTTTCGATGGTAAGAAATTCACTTCTATAGATGACATCAAGGTGGGTGACGTAGTTGTTGTTTATGGTAAGCTTAAGAAGTTTGGTACTACTTATGAGCTTGATAAAAACAACATTCTCATCTCTCAGAATGGCACAACTACCGGCATCACTAACATTACTACAGATGAAGCTGCAAAGAACGCTCCTGTCTACAACCTCGCAGGCCAGAAGGTAACCAAGGCTTACAAGGGTGTAGTCATCAAGAACGGAAAGAAGATGATTCAGAAGTAATCAAATTCAAAACAACATATCCCTACTGCTCCTCCGATATTCATTTATCGGGGGAGTTTTTTTTTCAGGCATAACATAAGAAGGAACCACCAGCAAATCAACCAAATATTACCCCTATAACACGAAAAGTGGAATAATTTAATGCAATAACATAAAAAAATACACCTAAAACCACGATATCTCATTTATTTTCACTACCTTTGTTGCGATTAATAAACGTATACGAATAAAAAATGATGAAAAGAAAATTATATATCACCTTATTAGGACTGCTCTCTACCATCATGATGGCAGCTGTACCCTACTGCGATGTGAGAAAATTCTCTATCAGAGACGGACTCGCTGCCAATACCATCTCAGACCTCAAACAAGGTAAAGACAACCTCATGTGGTTCAGTACATGGAACGGACTGTCGTTCTATGACGGCTACGAGTTTCATACTTTCAGAGACAACCCCGATGATATTGACGTCCTGTCAACCAACCGTATACTGAAAATAGAACCATCCTATAGCAACAACGTGTGGTGTATCACATACGACCACAAGCTCTACGTATACGATACCCACTTCTGCCGGTTCTTTGCTGTAGGACAGAAATTCAACGAAGAGTTCAACATCGACCTGCGCGTGAGCCAGGTATACCCAATGAAAAACGGAGCTACATGGTTTACTTCAGAAGATGGAAAATACATCATCCGATCAGTAGGAAAAACCTTTGATGAGCGGAACATAGAACTCATCAAAGTAGGAGAAAAGGGACTCAGAAGCGGAAATGTATGGTACATCCACCAGGATATACACGGAAGAGAATGGGTGCTTACCGACAAAGGCGCATGCATATACAACTCGAAATTCCCAAGCAAACTGCCTTTCAAATGGCTCAGAGGGGTGGGAGAAGATGAGTTCCTGGCAACTGAAGACGGTAAACTGGCAAAATATGACCTGCAGAACCGACTCACCATGATACCAATGCCGGAAGGCGTAACCCGTATCAACCAACTGAAAAATACAGGTTACCAGCTCCTGATAGCAACCAACCTGGGTGTAGTCATCTACAACCCGCGCACCTTCAAGTTTGATGTCATCAACGTACAGAGCCCGAGTCAGCCTCTGGCAGAGGTAAAGAAGATTTATACCGATGATTTCGGTATGGTATGGGCATTTACTGACGGCATGGGAGTAACCCTCGTCAATCCTAAGACCGGACAGAAACAGTGGCTCTTTGCCGACCAGGACGACCCGATGGACCGTACAACCTGCGAAAGCAATTTCATCACACAAGATGAACACAAGACCCTCTGGGTAGTGCCTAGAGGAGGAACCTTCAGTTATTTTGACCGCAAGGCAGGAAAACTGGTGCCTTATCAGCTGAGAAGCAATTCATCGGGCAACTACCGCATACCGAAGATTACGAAATATGTACTCTCAGACCAGGGAATCCTCTGGCTGACAGGCTCTCACGACCTGACACAGGTAGTCTTCAAAAACCACCCTTACATTATCAACAAGCTGGATGTGGGCGAAGACGAAGTGTTCTCGGTGAATGCATCGCCAGACGGACATATCTGGGCTGGTTATTACAACGGAGTAATCCAGGTGCTCAACGCATCCTACCAAAGCATCGGATACCTGTCGCCAAGCGGACAGATTGTGCCACAGCAGGTAAACTTCGCCGAGAAGGGCATCTTCGCCATCCACTTCGATATCAAGGGAAGAACATGGATAGGAACCAACGGAAACGGTGTATATCTGATAGACAAAATGCAGGTAAGACACTTTGTTTATGATGCCAACAACCCGTCATCGCTGCCGTTCGACAAGATACAAGACATTGTAGCCGACCGCACCGGACGCATCTGGATAGGTACCTATGGTGGCGGTATCGCCCTGGTAAATGAGGCGGCAGACGGCAGTATCAGCTTCATCAGTAAACGAAACGGACTGCCTTGGGAGAAACAGCACTACGACCGCATACGCCGCATCTGCTGCACTACTACGGGAACCATTCTCGTAGGAACTACAGATGGTCTCATCACCTTCAGTGATGCCTTTACAAACGCAAGAAAGATCAATTACCACAAGACCTACTACATACCGAACGATACCACAAGTCTGGCTGCAAACGATATGAACAATATCATGGAGCACACCAGCGGCAAGATGTATATCTCGCAACAGGGCGGTGTGATGGAAGAGATTGTGAGCAAATCGCTCCTGCAAGACAACCTGAAGATGAAATACTTCCATGCCATCGATATTAACGAAGGCATCGTACAGGGCATGGTAGAAGACAACCAGGGAAGAATCTGGGTAATCAGAGAATCGAGTATCGACTGCGTAAACCCGAAAACGGGCCAGTGCAGCGTGTTCGGACCTAACGATTTCGACTTCAACATGTCGTTCTCGCAAAGCCGTCCTTACCACGATCCGGCAAGCAACAACATCTCGGTAGGTACCCCGATGGGACTGATTACCTTCAATCCGGCTACGCTGAAGAAGAGCAACTACCAGCCTAAAGTCATCTTCTGTTCCCTCCATTATAGCGGAGAGAAGGAGGCGGAACCTATCCTGCACAAGGATAAAATAGTGATTCCTGCCAACAAGCGAAATCTGACCATCAACTTCGCATCGCTCGACTATCAGCGTAAGTATCAGACCAGATATCTCTATCGCATAGATGGTTATACAGCTCCAGGCGTGTGGATATCAAACGGAAGCAGCCATACCATCGGCTTCAACCGTATCAGTTATGGCGATTACGTACTCAAGGTGAGAGCCACCAACTCTCACGGTGTATGGAGCAAGTATGTGGCAGAACTGCCTATCGAAGTGCGCCCTACCTTCTGGGAAAGCATCTGGGGCAAGCTTCTCATGCTGCTGCTGCTCTTCGGTATCGTAGGCGCAATCTTCTATACCTACAACCAGCGCCAGCGCGAGAACGTAACCCACGAGATGAGCGTGATGAAGAACGAGTTCTACAACGATGCTGCCAACCGTCTGAGAACCCCTCTGACGCTCATCGGAGCCCCGGTAAAAACCGTTTTGGATACCGAACCGGGTATCACCCGAAAGGGCAAGGAACTGCTGAGAATGGTAATAGACAATGCCAACGAAATGCTGGTAATGCTGGACAAGGCTCAGAGATACGGCAACAAGGCAGACTTCCATACGAACAGCGGTCTGACCGAGGAAGATTACGACCTGACAGAAAGAGCTGAAGCGAATGGCCTGATTGACGACCGCAATGCATCTGACTATCTGGAAGAAGCCAACAAACAGAAAGAAGAAAAGGATAAAGAGGCTGAACGACAGGAAGAAATGGGCAAGGAACAGGAAACTGCACAGGAAGAAGCGGAACAAAAAGACCAGACGGTACTGGTAGTAGAAGACAATGCCGACCTGCGCAAGTTCCTCTACAGCATTCTCTCGCCTACCTATAACGTGCTGCTTGCAGAGAACGGAAAAGCTGGTTTAGTGATGGCGCGCAAGGAGATACCAGACTTTATCCTCACGGACGTTACCATGCCTGTGATGGATGGCTTGTCGATGATTCACGAGATCAAGCAGGATACCGCCCTCAACAACATCCCTGTGATGATTCTCTCAGCCAAGGCAAGCGTAGAAGACCAGCAGCGAGGTTTTGATGAAGGAGTTGACGCCTATGTCACCAAGCCATTCTCTACCCCTTATCTGCTCGGCAGAATAGAGGCTATCCTCACTCAGCGCCGCAACATTCAGGTGGATATCATCAGAAAGCTGAAGGAAGCTGGCGATAAAGATGCCATAGCAGCCATGCGAATACTGCCTACAGTGGCTCCTCAGCCTGCTCTTGACCAGGCAGAAACAAATGCCGAAAACGAAGCGGTTGACCCAAGCAGCGAACTGGCATTTATGGCGGCACAGATTCAGGACAGAACCATGATGCGTGTCTTCAGGTTTGTTGTTGCCAATGCAGGCAATCCGGAACTCAAGATAGATGATATCTCGAACGAAATCGGTATGAGCCGAAGCGTACTATATAATAAGGTGAAAGCAACAACCGGAATGACACCGGTAGACTTCGTTCGCCATATACGTATCAAGAAGGCATGCGAGATGTTGCGCAAGACAGACGATACACTGAGCAGCATCGCCTTCGCAGTAGGCTTCACAGACCCTAAGTATTTCTCGAAGGTATTCAAGAAAGAAACGGGTATCGTACCTACTGAATACCGAAACAGAACGCAAGGGTAGCTCACGTACCAGCTAATGATGGCTTTCGCAGAAATTGACGCCAGTATTTATACCGGTTGATAGCGGCTCTCATAATTGTTGACAAAAGTAATACATATTACAGGACAGAACAGTGTTTGTTGTCGTACACAACCATTTTCGTTATCGGACACAACAAAAAACACAGAAACATATTAAGGCAGAATATCCCTAAAAACGGGCCGTTCTGCCTTATTTTTTGACCGCATAGTGCAAAAAAGTATAAAAATGGGGGGGTATTTGATTAATTTTCCCTTTTTACGAAAAAAAAATGGCAAAAAAGTTTGGCGTTACAGGAAAAAGCAGTATCTTTGCAGCAAGTTCTTAGAAAAGTTAAATGATAGATTAATCGTAAACCTCTTTTCTTTGTTTTTTTTGAGGAAAAGAGGGGAAAAAAGAAGTGCAGGGTTTGTGAAAATCCTGCACTTTTTGGTTTTATAAACTTTCAAGCTGATTATTATGTATTCAAGTTTCGCAAGCTCAATATATATATTGCGCAGATTCCTTCATCTATGATTTTGTTCGATTTTTAGAATTTTTAAAAAAACTCTTGAAGTATTCTAAGAGAAAAGTAGTATCTTTGCACTCTAGATCATATAAGTTGAGATCGGAAATATAGATAACACATACATATAAAGATAAAAAAAAATGAGAACTGTTTACGAATTTTCTGTTAAAGACAGAAAGGGAAAGGATGTTTCCCTCAAGGAGTATGCCAACGAAGTGCTGCTCATCGTCAACACCGCCACAAAGTGTGGTTTCACACCTCAGTATGAGGAACTGGAGAAACTTTATGAGACCTATCATTCTCAGGGTTTCGAAATTCTTGATTTTCCTTGCAACCAGTTTGGCCAGCAAGCACCTGGTACAGATGAAAGCATTCATCAGTTCTGCAAGCTTACATACGGCACAGAGTTCCAGCGCTACAAGAAGATCAAGGTGAATGGAGACGATGCAGCCCCTCTTTTCAAATTCCTGAAAGAATGTAAGGGTTTCGCTGGTTGGGACGAGAGCCATCCTCTCTACCCTGTTCTCGACAAGATGTTGAGTGAGGCTGATCCTAACTACAAGGAGAGTGCCGATATCAAGTGGAACTTCACCAAGTTCCTCGTTAACAAGAAGGGTCAGGTTGTAGCCCGTTTTGAGCCTACCACAAGTTTCGATGTCATCGCTAAGGCTATCGAAGAATGGTTGAACCTCTAATGAAAGATAGAACCCTTGAATAAAGAACAGATTTTCTAATTCTAAAATAACAGAGAATAGAATTTCAAAAATAAAAGAGAATAGAATCTCAAAAATAAGAAGCCAGGTTGCTTTTCGCAGCCTGGCTTCTTTTATATGTGATATTGTTATTTCAATATATCTCAAAGAATAATTGTCAACTGTTTGCTATAAACTATTAACTGTTAACTATTAGTCAACCTTTGGCACATCCTTGAGGAACTGCTGGATTTCTTCATCACTTACTGAATAATTTTGCAAATCACCATTGATAAAGCTATCGTAAGACGGCATATCGATAAGTCCATGACCTGAGAGACAGAACAGGATAACCTTCTCCTTGCCCTCTTCCTTAGCCTTCAGAGCCTCACGTATAGTGGCTGCAATCGCATGACAGCTCTCTGGAGCAGGAATGATACCCTCGGTCTGTGCAAAGAGCATACCCGCCTTGAATGACTCCAGCTGAGGGATATCTTCACCATGCAGGTAACCATCCTTCAGAAGCTGGGAGATAATCATGCCTGCACCATGATAACGGAGACCACCGGCATGAATGTTGGCTGGCTTGAAATCATGACCCAAAGTATACATTGGCAGCAATGGAGTATAACCTGCCTCATCACCGAAATCATACTCAAACTTACCGCGAGTCAGTTTAGGACAACTCTCTGGCTCTGCAGCAATAAACTCTGTATGGCGCTCGCCTGTAAAGTTGTGACGGAGGAATGGGAAGGCAATACCACCGAAGTTACTACCACCACCAAAACAAGCAATCACCTGATCAGGATACTCACCTGCCATCTCCATCTGCTTCTCTGCCTCAAGACCGATAATGGTCTGATGAAGCGCCACATGATTGAGCACGGAACCCAGCGTATACTTACAGCCTGGTGTTGTGGTAGCCAGCTCAACAGCCTCACTGATAGCTGTACCGAGCGAACCTGGATGATGAGGATCGCGTGTGATGATATTCTTACCGGCACGTGTACTCATGGAAGGAGAACCCTCTACAGTGGCTCCAAACGTACGCATGATGCTGGAACGGTATGGTTTCTGCTGCATGGTAATCTTTACCTGATAAACCGCTGCCTCCAAACCGTAGAGCTTAGCTGCATAAGAAAGGGCTGCACCCCACTGACCTGCACCTGTCTCTGTAGTGACGTTGGTATCACCCTCCTGCTTACAGTAGTAGCACTGAGGAATGGCTGAATTGATTTTATGAGAACCTAACGGGTTGATACTCTCATTCTTGAAGTAGATATGCGCTGGTGTACCAAGTGCCTCCTCAAGGGCATAAGCACGTACAAGAGGTGTTGAACGGTAGAAGGTGTACTTCTCCAACACATCTTCCGGAATGTCAATCCAGGCATGCTCTGTATCAAGTTCCTGCTTTGAGCACTCCTTGTTAAATACGTGTGACAAGTCATCAGCACTCATTGGCTGGTGAGTCTGAGGGTTCAACGGTGGCAAAGGCTTGTTAGGCATATCTGCCTGAATGTTGTACCACTGAGTAGGAAGTTCCTGCTCGCTTAAGATGTACTTTTTCTGTCTCATATTTATATATATGTTTAAAATTGTTGTATGCCAGAACAAAGGTACAAATAAAAAATGGAATAAAAAACTTTTTTATATGATTTTCTACTATTTTTTTATTTTTGTCCAACAAATCAGTTAATTCCATAGGTATTATTTGTTACCAAAGTATACAATCAGTGTGATTTTTTGAATTTCAACCAAATATTACACCTAAAATATCAAATATTACCCCACTATTATAACAGAAAATCGTATCTTTGCAACAGAAAAAATTCAACATGCGTTGTGAAACGCTTATCATCATCTTTTACTTATACAAAAAATAAAACATTGGAGCTCAATAGGGGTATTGAGATTCCAATGTTTTTTTTTATGCATTAAACTGAAACAAATATTAACGCATGTAGTCTTATTTATTTTCTTTTCAGTCTAAATCAGTCGTCTGTTTTATTGCCTGAATCAATCTGCGATATCTGATTCAGCAGTTTTATAGCCTGACCTACAGTCTTCACATCATTGATGCGAAGCATTCGCTTGTTGAATTTTTCTTTCAGAACACAGTCTTGAATATGACTGGTGACGTAAGCGAGGATGCGGTTAAACATCTGACTTCTGTAGAACGGACTGTTTACATTGCTCACAAACTGCATCTGCATATAGCCCTGCTTGAGAATAATCTTCTCACAGCCCAGTTTCTTGCCTACCCTACGCAGACCTACCACATGCATCAGTTCGTCTGCTTCATGAGGCACAGGACCGAAACGGTCTATCATACGCTTGCGGTAAGCTTCTACCTCCTCATCGCTCTCCAGGCGGTCCAGTTCACGATAAAGGAGCATACGCTCGCTGTCGCCCGGCACATAAGTCTGAGGGAAATACATCTCCAGATCGCTCTCTATGCCACAATCGTCAACGAAATCATCACCTGTAAACTGGGCGCCTTCATCCATCTTCTCCTGATAAAGGTCACAGAACTCCTCGTTCTTCAACTCCGTTACAGCCTGAGAGAGAATCTTCTGGTAGGTTTCATAACCGAGATCTTCCATAAAACCGCTCTGCTCAGAACCCAGCAGATTACCCGCACCGCGGATATCCAGGTCCTGCATGGCGAGATTGAAGCCGCTACCCAGTTCACTGAACGTCTCCAGCGCCTCCAGACGGCGACGCGCCTCAGGAGTAAGTACACTCTTAGGTGGCGCCATCAGATAGCAGAAAGCCTTCTTGTTGCTTCTTCCTACGCGTCCACGCATCTGATGCAGGTCACTCAATCCGAAGTGATGAGCATCGCTCACGATAATCGTATTGGCATTGGAAATATCGATGCCGTTCTCTACGATGGTGGTAGAAAGCAGTACATCATAATCGTAATTGATAAAGCCCATGATGATTTTCTCCAGATCCTCAGGCTTCATCTGTCCGTGACCGATTGCTACCCTACAGTCAGGAATATGCTTCTCGATGAGCATCTTGAGCTCCGGAAGCTTGGATATTCTGTCGCATACGAAATAAACCTGTCCGTTTCGGCTCATCTCGAAGTTGATGGCATCGCAGATGACTTCACTACTAAACGTCACCAGTTCGGTATGAATCGGATATCGGTTAGGTGGCGGAGTGCGCATGATGCTCATATCCCGGGCGCCCATCAGAGAGAACTGGAGGGTACGCGGAATCGGAGTGGCACTCATCGTAAGTGTATCTACATTCACCTTGAGCTGACGGAGTTTCTCTTTGGTAGACACGCCGAACTTCTGCTCTTCATCGATGATGAGCAGTCCCAGGTCATGCCATTTCACGGTCTTGGATATCAGCTTATGTGTACCTATCAGGATGTCTATCTTACCCTCTTTCAGGTCGTCAAGCACCTCTCTGGTTTTCTTCGTTGTACGGGCTCTACTGAGATAGTCTACCCTTACAGGCATGCCTTCCAGACGTTTCTTGAAAGTCTGATAGTGCTGGAAAGCCAGAACGGTAGTTGGCACCAGCACCGCAACCTGCTTGCTGTCGCACGCCGCCTTGAAGGCTGCACGGATGGCAACTTCAGTCTTACCGAAGCCCACATCGCCACAAACCAGACGGTCCATCGGTCTGCCGCTCTCCATATCCTTCTTTACCTCCTGGGTAGCCTTATTCTGGTCTGGCGTATCTTCATAGAGGAAGGAAGCCTCCAGCGTATGCTGCAGATAATTGTCGGCACTGAAGGCGAATCCTTTCTCGCGTCGGCGCTGGGCATAGAGTTTGATGAGATCGCGCGCAATGTCCTTGATTCGCTTCTTAGCCTTGTCCTTGAGCTTATCCCAGGCTCCTGTGCCCAGTGTAGACAGGCGAGGCGGAGTACCGGTATCGCTGCGGCGGTATTTGCTGATTTTATAAAGCGAGTGGATAGAAACATCCACCTTGTCATTGTTCGTATAGACGATGCGGATCATTTCCTGATAGCTGTTGCCCGCAGGAACCCTTACCAGACCGCCAAATTTACCGATACCGAAGTCTACATGCACGATAAAATCGCCCACTTCCATCTCCTGCAGTTCCTTCATGGTGAGTGCCATCTTGCCGGTTCTCGCCTTATCTGAGCGCAGGTTATACTTGTGGAAGCGGTCGAAAATCTGATGATCGGTAAAGAAACAGCACTTTTTGTCATGGTCAGTAAAGCCTTCATGAAGCGTCTTGTCTACCGGTGTAAAACGGATGGCGTAACGCTTCAATTCTTCGCTTTCAAAGATATCCTTCAGGCGCTGTTGCTGCTTCTGGCTATCTGCCAATATATATAAGGTGTAACCCTGGAGCTGGAAATCCTCCAGAGTTTGGCAAAGCAAATCGAAATTCTTATGGAAAAGAGGCTGTGGAGTAATATTGAAAGGTATCACTGCCGAACTCTCTGACGGAGTAACCTTACCGAACTCGATGCGGAGATGAGCCGCTACAGCCTTCTTGAAATCGAGCTGAGAAACGAGATTAAGCTCGGTCTTCATCTCATGTCTGATGCGCTCTGCCTCCACCTCAGTGGCTCCCTCCAGCTGCTCGGTAAGGCTCTGCGATGAGAAGCCTTCGGTATAAATCTGACCGATGCGGTCGCAAACAAAAGAGAGGTCTTTCGCTACGACTGGCGTACTTTCGGAGAGAAAATTGAGGAAACACTGTTTGCTGCTCTCAATATGGGCGAGTTCGGGCACGATTTCTATCTCTGTGCGCTTCACCTGCGAGAGCTGGGTCTCTACATCAAAGGTACGGATGGTGTCAATCTCATCGCCGAAGAAGTCGATACGGAACGGATATTCGCAGCTGTAGGAATAGACATCGAGGATGCTTCCACGCACGGCAAACTGACCCGGTTCATAGACATAATCGGTTTCTTTGAGTTCGAAATCGCGCAGGGTATGAACCACATCGGTTTGGGCAATCTGCTGACCTACAGCCAGTTTCAGTATCCGTTCATCAAGATTCTGCTTAGCCACAACGAGTTCAGCCAGTGCATCGGGATAAGTGACAATCAAGAAATGCCCTCCCGAAGAGAGGCGCGCCAGCACCTCGGTACGCAGGATTTCATTTGCAGCATCACGCTGCCCGTATTTCACGGCACGCCGATAACTGGAAGGGAAGAAGAAGACCTTCTCCTGCCCAATCATCTGAGTGAGATCGTGATAAAAATAGCCTGCTTCATCGGCATCATCCAGTACAAAGAGCATCGAACGTCTCATCTTTCCCTGCAGAGAAGCAAAGAACATCGGAGCCGAAGAGCACAGCAAGCCCTGGAGAAAAATGGAATGAACCGACTTCTTCCCCATCAAATCAAAGAGGGCATCCGCCTGTGGCGAACGCCCGTATGTTTTTTCTATCTTTTGGATTTCCATCCAAGTACTGATTAGTGATTACTGATTATTAATCTTTCTTCGGATATTTCTTGAACCAGCCATCCAGGCGCAGTCGCATCACACCAAAGAAAGCCTCACCGAAGATGCCACCACTCATCTTGCTCACACCTTCACGACGGTTGACAAAGATGACAGGCACCTCCTTGATTTTGAAACCAATGCGATGAGCGGTGTACTTCATCTCTATCTGGAAAGCATAGCCCTTAAAGCGGATTGCATCCAAATCAATGGTTTCCAACACCTTACGGCGATAGCAGACGAATCCGGCTGTAGTATCATGCACCTTGAAACCGGTTACGATACGCACGTATTTAGAAGCGAAATAGCTCATCAATACACGTCCGATAGGCCAGTTGACCACATTCACACCCGAAATATATCTTGAACCTACAGCTACATCATAGCCCTCATCGTGAGTTGCCGCATAGAGACGTGGCAAATCATTAGGATCATGACTGAAGTCGGCATCCATCTCAAAGATGAAGTCATAGCCCTGCTTCAATGACCATTTGAAGCCCATGATATAGGCAGTACCCAAACCGAGCTTACCAGAACGCTCCAGGATATGCAGACGACCGGCAAACTCTTTAGCCATCAAGCCCTTGACGATGGCTGCAGTCCCGTCAGGACTTCCGTCATCGATAACGAGGATATCAAACTGCTTTTCGAGACCGAAGACAGCACGGATGATTTTCTCGATGTTTTCCTTCTCATTATATGTAGGAATGATTACTATGCTATCACTCATAACTTCTTCTAATTTTAATGATTCTGATACTAAATAATGTAATACAGATGCAAAATTACAACTTATTTCTGAAATAACAAGCGAAAAACCGAAATTATTGGTCCGGATTCTCTACAAAGCCCTGATATTTCTTGTCAAGTCCGTTCATAATCGCCTCATAGCTCTTGTTCATCTGGTTCTTGATATTGTCAGCTCCCTTGCCAATCGGCTCAATAGGCTCATGAATAGTGAGCTTCAGAGGATGCCAGAAAGCCCAGTAGAGGTCCTTCATACGAGGCTTCACATCGAAACTGCCATTGATGGTAAGCGGACATACCGGCAACTGCAGTTCATCGGCAAGCATGAAAGCGCCACGGCGAAACACACCCATGTGACCCGTAAACGTGCGGGCACCTTCAGGGAATACCACTAGCGACATACCCTCTTTGAGCACCTCGCGAGCACGGTCATAAGAAGCGCGGATCTTCGAAGGTCCGCTCTTGTCTACAAAGATGTGATGCGCATACTCACAGGCAATACCGATGAGAGGCACTTTGCGCAAGCCCTTCTTCATCATCCACTTAAAGTTTCTGCCCAGAAAGCCGTAAATCAGGAAGATATCGAAAGCACCCTGATGATTGGCCACGAAAACATAACTCTGGTTCTTCTTGAGATGCTCACGTCCCTCTACTTTTACAGGCAGAAGGAGGATGCGGACCCAAAGCCAGGCCCAACATTTACCAGGATAATAGCCCCAGAAATGACCATTACCCAGCATGCATCCCAAAACAGTAGTTAAACTGGTTAAAATGCTAGCCAACAAGAGGATAGGCAAGCATATCACAAGCTGATACAGACGATATAAGTACTTCATTTTCTAATTAAGAATTAATTAAGAATGAATAATTTAACATTCAACATTTAACATTTAACATTCAACACTCCTCATTTTCTCTTTAGTGTGATGACCACGATTTCTGCCGTAGCCCCGATGCGGATTGGAACGGTACCGCCCAGACCCGATGTGGTATAGAGCTGGCAACCTTCCTCTTCGAAGAGGCCGTAATCATAAGGAGTGAACATCGACGGACGCAAGCCCAGTACGCTGACCTGACCCGCATGCGTATGACCGCTCAATGTAAGCTGCGGTGCTACAACCAGCGAATCCTTCCTGTCCGGTCCAATCACATCGCCATCCTCATCCTTCTCCTTATTAATAGTAGAAGGCCAGGTCTCGCGCCATTGCTTTGGCATGTGCTGCAGCATCAGCACGAAAGAGCCCGGTCTGATGCCATACAGCGCCTTCCTTACGTTAGTGCGCTTTGGCTTGTCATAGTTCTCTGTACCAGCCACATAGATACTGTCAGCACCTCTATGCACCGCCACATGTTCATTCATCAGCAGGTGCCATCCGCAACTCCGCTGGAAGTTCTGCATCCGCTTCTCTAATGCAGCTATCTCCTGCTCGTCATCTACATCCATATAATAGGTGTAATCGTGATTGCCCAGCACACTCATCACGCCGTCTCTGGCTTTCAGACTGCTGAGCAGCGCCTGATACTTAGGCAGTTCATCGGGTGTAACATTCTGTAAATCACCCGTAAAGCAAATCAGATCAGGCTTCTCGGCATTGATACTGTCGATATCGCGCTGAGGCAGATGACCACGCCAGCCATAGTATGACCCGAGATGGATGTCGCTGAACTGAACGATGCGATAGCCCTCGAAAGACTTCGGCAGATTGGGTACATAGATGGTGATACGCTTGACCTGCATCTTAGGAAATCCTTCGGTAAATCCGTAGATAAAGCAGAAGAACGCCACTGCTCCCACTACCAGACCGAGGAGCTTACCCCAGTTGCGATGGCCGTGGAGAAGCCTCATACAGCACCAGCCGAAGACACTGAACAGACTGAAGACAAACTGCGGCACCGCACATACTGCCATCATTACAAACCAGATGTCGACGAGCACCGGATTGCGGGGCAGGAAGTTGGGCAGCATCGTGATATACGCGCTGTAGGCGATAACCACAAGAGCCGGCAACCAGAAGAGCACCCGCTGCCAGAGGCTCTTCAGCCATAACTTGCCATACCTTTTATATATCCACAGATACGGCAACAGAGTGAATACCACTACGGGTATCAATATTCTTGCTATCATTTCTTGATCAAACTTGATTGAAGATACGTTTTCATTGCCTGCACGGGCACTCCTCTGCGCAGTGCATAGTCGCGAAGCTGGTCGTCTCCTATCCGTCCCAGTTCAAAATACCGTGCCTTGGGATGTGCAAACATCAGCCCCGAAACACTGGCATGAGGCGTCATCATACCGCTTGTGGTGAGCCGGATGCCCACCTGACTCATATCGATGAGCTGGTCGATGATGAAGTTGGCACTGGTATCGGGCAGCGAAGGATATCCGATAGCCGGACGGATGCCCTGATAGCGCTCCTGATGCTGGTCTTCGATGCTCAGCTGCTCGTCGGGAGCATAGCCCCAGATGCTGCGTCTCACCTCTTCGTGCAACTTCTCTGCCGTGGCTTCAGCCAACCGGTCGCAGAGTGTCTGTGTCATCATATTGAGGTAGTCGTCCGTGCGATATTTCTTCTCCAGGCCACCATCCACCGTCGTACAGAAGATACCCAGCCGGTCTGTTATTCCGCTGCCCAGAGGACGGATGAAATCAGCCAGACAGAGATTGGGTTCTCCCTGAGCCGCCGGATGCTGCTGACGGAGCATCGGGAAGCGGACTTTCTGCCCTTCCAGCCAGATATCATCCCCCTCGCTGTTCGCCTCGAAGAGTCCGAAGACGGCATAGGTATGATATTCGCCTTCCCATGAATGGAGCATATCGAGCGCCTCTGCCTTCAGTTTTTCCTTTTCCTCACGAGGTTTGCCGCTCAATCCCCAGGCATGATAGAAGTATAGCCAGTTGATATATGGCTCAATTTCGCTTATATTGTATACTATTTTTCGCATCTGATACGATATTTTATTTTACAATCCCCGTAAGATTTCCCTTTTTCAGGAATTGTTTCTGAACTCCAGTTCCTCTCCTCTGCTGGCGGCATCAAACACGCCTTTGTCGTAGACAAGACGACCGTTACAGAAAGTCTGCTCCACTTTCCATGCAAACTCGTCACCCTCTACAGGACTCCATTTACACTTGCTCTGAATCACCTCTTCGGTCACCTTCCAAGGCTCTCCCCTGCGCACCACAACGACATCTGCCTTATAACCCGGACGCAGGAAACCGCGCTGACTGATATGGAACAGACGGGCTGGATTATGGCACATCAGTTCAACCAGACGCTCGATACTGATTACCTTTTCGTCAACAAGTTTCAGCATGCTTACCAGTGAGAACTGTACCATCGGCATACCTGATGCAGCCTTGGCACAACCGCCCTGCTTATCCTTCAGCTGATGAGGAGCGTGATCGGTTCCTACTACAGTTATCTTGCCATTACTCAGCGCCTTACGCAAAGCATCGCGATCAGCAACAGTCTTAACAGCAGGGTTGCATTTGATGCGCGCACCCTTCACAGCATAGTCTTTATCCGAGAACATGAGATGAACCACAACCGCCTCGCCTGTAATATTTTCATCCTTACCAAAGAACTCCAGTTCCTTAGCCGTGGTAACGTGGGCGATATGGAGATGCGCCCCGCTTTCCTTAGCCAGCTGCACCGCCAGACGGCTGCTTTCATAGCAAGCCTCCTCGCTGCGGATTTCAGGATGATGCTCTACGGCAGGATCCTCACCCCATTTTTGCTTAGCCAGCTGCATGTTGCGGTTGATGATTTCAGTATCCTCGCAGTGGGTCATCACCGGCAGGTCCAGCTCTTTCGCCTTCTTGAAGATAGCCTGCAGTGCCTCATATTTATCCACCAGCATATTGCCGGTACTGGAGCCCATAAAGAGCTTGATGCCCGGTACACGATGCGTATCGAGCTGCTCAAAATCATTTACATTGTCATTGGTAGCACCAAAGAAGAAACTGTAGTTCACATGACTCTTCTCAGCGCCCAGCTGCCGCTTTGCCTGCCAAGCCTCCAGAGTGGTAGTCTGAGGCACCGTGTTAGGCATCTCGAAATAGCTGGTCACACCACCAAAGGCAGCTGCACGGCTTTCGCTCTCGATGTCAGCCTTCTGCGTAAGTCCCGGCTCACGGAAGTGAACATGATCATCAATCACACCCGGCAAAACAAAACACCCCGAGGCATCGATGACTTCATCGTAATTGCCACGGGGTGCCTCGCCTTCATATATCTTCTTGATAAATTCACCATCCAACAAGAGGTCGCCCACAAAAGAGCGACCCTCATTTATAATGGTTCCATTCTTGATTAATTTCATACTTCTAAACTTATAAAATGAAGAGTTTTACAAGATGTTAATGCCCAAGAACTCGAAAGAGTCCTGTTTCTACTCCTGACCTTCCTGTTTCTCAGGAATTGTAGGCGCAGCCAGTTCGTTGGCTGTAGGTGCCGGAGCCGCATCAGGATTTACCTGTGGAGCCGCCTCCATCTCTGGCTGCATGCCGCCCTGCGCATCTCGGGTACCGTTCATAATCTCCTGATTTTCTTGAGCTTTCTTATAATAGTCCTTTACATAAGGATCGTTCTTGAAATAATCGGTAGCCTTGCTCATGATATCCTCAATCCAAGGAGAGAGCATCGGATACTGGTTGCCCATCGTAACGAGGAAGAAGACGCCCGGACCCAACACATTATTGAAGTTGTCAGTAACAAACGAAGTGATGAGCTTGTCTTCCTGCTCAGAGAGGCGGATGGATTCCTCGTTCAGCTGCTTGTTGACAGCCACCATGTCGCTACCGTTCATGATAGCCTGGTCGTGCTTGTGTACCAGTTCGCGCAACTGATTCTGAATCTGCTGGTATTTTTTGAAGAATCCGAAGAGCTTATCGTTCATCGGAGTGCCACTTACTACCTGCTGTGTATCATCGAGCTTCACCGTAATGCTTCCACTCTCCAGTACCAGCGGCAGCACAGGGTCATTATCCATAAAGATATTCGCCATCTTCATAGAGTCGACAGAGCCCTGAAAATGGAACTGTCCGTGTACTACATCGCAAGAATCCACGTTCTTGAAATCATTGTTTTCCAGTATCTTAAGGTACAGCATGCGTCCGTCTAGAGTACTTACGTTAGAAGTACCCGAGATATCGTAACTGTTGGCACAAGATGCTAGTGCCATCAAGGCAATGAATGCGTAAAATATTCTATTCATAAGCTTTCTATATCACTTTCGGTGAACAAAAGTACAATCTTAATTTGAACTGACGAAATAAATCGCATCAATTTAATTCATTCTTACAAGATTTATGTTTTATTTGCACTCCTTCAGCCCACCGGAAGTTCATTCTCTTCCTATTATTTACTGGTTGTTTTCCTTCTTCAGTTCGTGAGAAATGCGATGCGTGGTATACAGCTCCAGCAGAGCTGCGATGAGAAGGAAGACTACCCACTTATTATAGAAATAGGTGATATAGGTCTCATAGTTCTCAAACCAGCGGCGCAGGAAAGCATACACTGTATCTACCATCGAGATGCCCGAGAGCACGAAGAAGATGTCTGCTACATACTGCATTCTCTTCAGGCGATGGATAACCAGCGAAGACCCCTCATAGACCTGCATCGCCTGCATCACGCTGAAGAGTATGGTGCCCAACAGGAATCCCCAGCTCGTTATCTGCACCAGCTGCGGATGTGAAAAACCAAATGCAAAGCACGCCGCACCGACAACCATCAGCACGCCGCCCAGCAAGAAAATAACACTTTCCAGTTTACTCAATTGTTTCATTTTCGTCTTGTTCGTTAGTTTTTTCCGGAATATCCGAACTCAATACAAAGATGTCTTCATCATCAGCCTTCATGAAATAACGCTGGCGGGCTATCTTCTCAAATGCCCGCACACCATGCTGCATATCACGCAGGGTATGCTTGTCGCTTTCATACTGCTCACGATATTTTTCTATCTCCGAACGGAGCGTAGCTATCTCTATCTGGTACCTAATGTGCTGTCTTACACTGTTGTCGTCAACCACACCAACTACCAGAACACCCGCTACAATCACTATAAGATACTTATAATGAGCGAGATAATTCCATATAATACCAAGTTTTTTACTCATTTCTTCCGAATTTGTTTGCAAAGATAATATTTTTTTGTTATCTTTGCATCATCAATTAAGAAAAAATAATGGAAGAGTATATAGTTTCTGCAAGAAAGTACCGTCCGATGACCTTCGATTCGGTTGTCGGACAGAGTGCATTGACCACCACTTTGAAGAATGCAGTGAAGAGCGGCAAGCTGGCGCACGCCTACCTTTTCTGCGGTCCGAGAGGTGTTGGAAAGACCACTTGTGCCCGCATTTTTGCGAAGGCAATCAACTGCGAGCACCCTCGCGAAGACGGCGAGGCATGCAACGAATGTGAGAGCTGCCGTGCCTTCAATGAGCAGCGTTCCTACAACATCTTCGAGCTGGATGCTGCCAGCAACAACGGTGTTGACCAGATTAAGGTTCTGATGGAGCAGACCCGCATCCCGCCTCAGGTGGGCAAGTATAAGGTGTTTATCATCGACGAGGTCCACATGCTCTCTACAGCCGCCTTCAACGCCTTTCTCAAGACGCTGGAGGAGCCGCCTCAGCATGTCATCTTCATCCTCGCCACAACCGAGAAGCATAAGATTCTGCCTACCATCCTGAGCCGATGCCAGATTTACGACTTCGAGCGAATGACGGTGGCCAACACGATCAACCACCTGAAGATGGTGGCCGAAAAGGAAGGCATACAATATGAAGAGCAGGCGCTCGCCGTGATAGCCGAAAAGGCAGACGGAGGTATGCGCGATGCCCTCTCTATCTTCGACCAGGCTGCCAGCTTCTGCATGGGCAACATCACTTACCAGAAGGTTATCGAGGACCTGAACGTGCTCGACAGCGACAACTATTTCCGTCTGGTAGACCTGGCTCTGGAGAACAAGGTGGCAGAGATGATGGTAACGCTCGACGGCATTCTGAGCCGCGGTTTCGATGGCGGCAACATGATTCAGGGTCTTGCCCAGCACGTGCGCAATGTGATGATGGCGAAGGACCCTCAGACCCTGCCTCTGCTCGAAACCAGCGACGACCAGAAAGCCAAGTTCCAGGCTCAGGCCCAGAAGGCACCTACACCTTTCTTATATAAGGCGCTGGAACTGATGAACCAGTGCGATATCCATTACCGCGCCAGCAGCAACAAGCGATTACTGGTAGAGCTCACCCTGATACAGATAGGCCAGATTACGCAGCCTGAGGATCAGGATGTGCCTAGTGCGGGGCGTACGCCCAATAGATTAAAATCCCTGTTTCAGAAACTTCTGGCTCAGTCTAAGCTTGCCTCTCAGGGTGCAGGTTCTGAGCCTTCTGGCAGCAGCGAAAACCGGTCTTCACAGCCGGGAGCGTCTGCTGCTACAGATACTGCTGTGCCTTCTTCCGGAGCCTCAGCAGCCGCTTCTGCAGCTTCCAATGCTGCATCTTATTCTGCATCTGCCACAGCATCCGCTTCATCAGAAGGTTCTGCCTCTGCCGGAACTGTTGATGCAGCATCGCCTCATAAGCCACGACTCAAGAATCTCAACCTGGGCGGCATCGGCATGACCTTCTCTAACCTGAAGAAGAGGGATGAGAACCTGCGCCGCCAGCACAGTCCTTACGATGATGCCAATGAGGAAAAAGCGACCATCACGGGCGACCAGAACGAGTTCACCCAGGAGCAGGTGGAAGCAACATGGTTCAGTATGTGCATGAGAATGCAGAACAAGTTGGATTTCATAGGCTTAGCCAACCGAATGAAGAGTATCGTACCGAAGATAACCAACTATCCGCAGATTGAGGTCATCATCAACAACCAGCTCTTGCTGGATGAGGTTTTGAACATCAAGAACCGTATTCTCAAAACTTTCGTCCTAGGTCTGCACAACAGCGAGCTGACCATCAACTACCGCCTTGCCGAACAGGAAGAGATGGGCAAGATTCTGACCAAGAATGAAGTTCTGGAACTTCTTATGGAGAAGAACCCGGCGATGAAAAAGCTCACAAAGGACCTGGATCTGGTTATGACGTAGAAGATACTTCACACGATACGAAATTCTCCACTCCATGTAGGACAACCTATACGGAGTGGAGAAACTAGTATTATCTTCCCCAAATGCTGCCATCATACCCAGGCGTATGATGCCCAAGAGGTTATTCAGTATTCAGTATTCAGTTTTTTTCGCGATAGTTACCTTTTTATGGTTACAAATTGTAAGTAATTATTTTATATTATATATATATTATTATATATATATATATAATATACTATCTATACAGAGAGTGGCAACAACAGCGAAAAAAACTGAATACTGAATACGTTCCACGTAATCAGTTATTACTTTGTAATATACTGGTTTATAGTGCAAAACATAGTTTTCTACACCGCAAAACATAGAGATGCGTCCCATGAAACATAGAGTTATTTCTCTTTACTAAGTTTCAAATCGTAAGCTGCTGAAAATCGCTCCTTATCACATGCCTAAATTTGGTAGATACCAGAAATCTTCGTATCTTTGCACCGGCAATCGAAAGAACAGTCTTTTATGCCTCGCTCGAGTCTTCTATTAAGACCAACACGGGTTATAAATGATGGCAGACGCCGGTCATCAATGAAGACTCCGAAAACGGCAGAAACGGGGCATTCGGGGAAATTTGAACCAACTAGGTTAGTGTCATACCGACACACAACAAAAAAAAGCCCCCGATGCAGAAAAGCACCGGGAGCCTTCGTAAGCAAATTATTATTATCTTAAAAAGATCAACTGAATATGCAGCACATCACAGTACACACCATGACGCACCGGCAGAAAGGCTTAAATGAGGTTCATGCCCGCTTCCTCAGCCTCCTTGCGCATCTCCTCAGGCCAGATGCTAGCCTGGATTTCACCAATGTGAGCCTTATGAAGCAATACCATACACAGACGGCTCTGACCGATACCGCCACCAATGCTCAGAGGCAACTTGTCGTTCAGGAGCTGCTGATGGAAGTAAAGCTTCTCTCTATCCTCCTTGCCCTCCAGCTTAAGCTGACGCAGCAGACTCTCCTTGTCAACACGGATACCCATAGAACTGAGCTCGAAACTGCGACCCAGAACAGGATACCAGATAAGGATATCACCATTCAGTCCCACCTTGCCGTTCTCAGCCACGGTGCTCCAGTCATCATAGTCAGGAGCTCGGCCATCATGCTTCTTGCCATCGCTCAACTTGCCGCCAATGCCCTCTACAAATACAGCGCCATACTTCTTGCAGATTTCATCCTCGCGCTCCTTAGGAGAAAGGCCTGGATACATATCGAGCAAATCCTGCGCATGAATGAAATGAATATCCTTAGGCAGGAAAGGCTTCAGCTGAGGATAATGCTCGCAAGCCAGGAACTCGGTACGCAGGATGGCACCATAGATGCGGCGCACGATATTCTCGAGGAAGGCGATGGTACGATCTTCCTTGGTAATCACAGCCTCCCAGTCCCACTGGTCAACATAGAGCGAATGAAGATTATCCAATTCTTCGTCAGCACGGATGGCATTCATATCGGTATATACACCATAAGCAGGCTCAATCTCATACTCGGCAAGCGTCAGTCGCTTCCATTTGGCAAGAGAATGAACCACCTCAGCCTGGGCATCACCCAAATCCTTGATAGGGAAACTTACAGGGCGCTCTACGCCGTTCAGGTCATCATTGATACCCAAACCCTTCAATACGAAGAGCGGAGCGGTAACGCGACGCAGACGGAGCTCGGTGCTCAGGTTTTGCTGGAAGAATTCTTTTATCATTTTAATACCCATTTCGGTCTGGCGCATATCCAGCAGCGCCTTGTACCCTTCAGGTTTTATCAAATTGCTCATTTTTATTTCATATTTAGTATTTGCGCTGCAAAGGTACAAAATAATAATTAATCTGCAAGCATTTTTCCGTATTTTTTCGCAAAATGATAGCATTTTTAAGTTTTTTAGTAGCATTTTGTAGAACAATTTGCAAATACACATTATATATATGAAAAAATCTGCCCCAAATATTTGGTTATTTCAAATAAAAGCAGTAATTTTGCAGTCGACTTCCGTTTCGATGTCATACAACCGGAGAAACGGGCGTCAGAAAGAGGGTCTCGTAGCTTAGCTGAATAGAGCGTCAGATTCCGGTTCTGAAGGTCGTGGGTTTGAATCCCACCGAGATCACCCCCAAAAACAAAAATGATTAATAATTGAAAACATGGATTTAGTAGAACGATTTATAAACTATACGAAATTCGACACACAGTCGAGCGAAGAATCGACCAGCGTGCCTAGTACGGCAAAACAGCTCGAATTTGCCAAGTACCTGAAAAAGGAACTTGAGGACGAAGGACTGAGCGATGTCGAAATGGATGACATGGGCTATATCTATGCCACCCTGAAGAGCAATACCAAGAAAAAGACTCCTACCATCGGATTTATTTCACACATGGATACATCGCCTGATGCCAGCGGAAAGAATGTTAAGGCGCGCGTCATCAAAAACTATGACGGCAACGACATCGAGCTGAGCCCGGGCATCATCTCAAGCGTTGAGACTTTCCCTGAGTTGAAGGCTCACAAGGGAGAGGATATCATCGTGACAGACGGTACTACCCTGCTGGGTGCCGACGACAAGGCGGGCATCGCTGAAATCGTACAGGCTATGTGCTATCTGCGCGACCATGACGAAATCAAGCACGGAGATATCCGCGTAGGTTTCAATCCTGACGAGGAAATCGGTATGGGTGCGCATCATTTCGATGTAGAGAAGTTTGGCTGCGACTGGGCGTACACCGTAGATGGCGGCGACCTGGGCGACCTGGAATATGAGAACTTCAATGCTGCCGGAGCTAAAATCATCATCAAGGGCGTGAGCGTTCATACAGGCTATGCCAAGGGCAAGATGGTGAATGCAAGCCGACTGGCTGTGGAATTCCAGAACATGATTCCTGAGAACGAGACTCCTGAGCAGACTGAAGGCTACCAGGGCTTCTACCACCTCATCGGCATCGAGAGCCGCTGCGAGGAGGCAAAACTCAGCTACATCATCCGCGATCACGACCGCAACAGGTTTGAAAGCCGCAAGGACTTCATCGAGGACTGCGTGAACAAGATGAACGAGAAGTATGGCGACGGAACCGTAAAGGCGGTTATCTACGACCAGTACTATAATATGAAGGAGAAGATTGATCCTAACATGCACGTCATTGACATCGTGCTCAGAGCGATGCAGGAGAGCGGCGTTCCACCTCGTGTAGAGCCTATCCGCGGCGGTACCGACGGAGCCCAGCTGAGCTTCAAGGGTCTGCCTTGTCCGAACATCTTCGCCGGCGGTGTCAACTTCCACGGCCCTCACGAGTTTGTGAGCATCCAGGTAATGGAGAAGGTAGTGAAGACCATCGTGAAGATAGCGGAAATCACAGAAGAATTTAATGACTAATACAGATATGGGGAATTTAGACACATCTAAATTCCCCTTTTTCATAAACAGGAAAATATGGCAGAAATTCCATTTTTAGTAAAAGACCTCGCCCTCATCCTGATGGTGGCAGGCATCGTAACCCTCATCTTCAAAAGGCTCAAGCAGCCGCTGGTGCTGGGATACATCATGGCGGGATTCCTGGTTTCGCCACACATGCCCTACACCATGTCGGTAGTCGACGAAACGGATATCCAAACCTGGGCCGACATCGGTGTCATCTTCACCCTCTTCTCGCTCGGTCTCGACTTCTCGTTCAAGAAAATCGTGAAGATGGGCGCTTCTCCCATCATCGCCACCGTGGTTATCGTGTTCTGCATGATGATGCTGGGCATCAGCGTAGGCCACGGCTTCGGCTGGGGAAGGATGGACTGCATCTTCCTGGGCGGTATGCTCGCCATGAGCTCCACCACTATTATATATAAAGCATTCGATGATATGCGGCTGCGCACCCAGAAGTTTGCCTCGATGGTGATGAGCGTGCTGATACTGGAAGATATCCTGGCTATCGTGATGATGGTGATGCTGTCGGCGATAGCAAGCGGAAGCAGTCCCGACGGCGGGCAGATGCTTGCCTCTATCGTGAAGATAGGCTTCTTTCTGGGCGTGTGGTTTATCGTGGGTATCTTCGCCATTCCGTGGTTCCTGCGTTCGGTGAGGAAACTCATCAATGCCGAAACCCTGCTCATCGTTTCGCTGGGTCTGTGCTGCGGCATGGCGGTACTGAGTACCAAGGTGGGATTCAGCAGCGCCTTCGGAGCCTTCGTTATGGGCAGCATACTGGCAGAAACCATTGAGGCAGAAAAGATTATCAAACTCGTAGAACCGGTAAAGAATCTCTTCGGAGCCATCTTCTTCGTATCGGTAGGTATGCTGGTAGACCCGAAGATTCTGATAGAATATGCCGTTCCTATCCTCGCCCTGGTGGGCACGATACTGGTAGGTCAGGCGATATTCGGCACCTTCGGATTCATGCTCGGAGGCGAGTCGCTGAAGTCGGCGATGCGCTGCGGTTTCTCGATGGCCCAGATTGGTGAGTTTTCTTTCATCATCGCCTCGCTGGGTCTGTCGCTCGGCGTCATCAGCAAGTTCCTCTATCCGGTAGTGGTAGCGGTGAGCGTCATCACCACCTTCCTTACACCTTATATGATTCGTCTTGCCACACCTACCTATCAGGTAATGGAGAAACATCTGCCCGACAAACTCATCCATATTCTGAACCATTTTGCGATGAGTCATCCCCAGACGCAGCAACAGAGCAAGTGGAAATCGCTGATCCGACAGATGCTGGTCAACACCACCGCCTACTCTATCCTCTCGGCAGCCGTCATCGCCCTGATGTTCACCTTCGTGCTGCCACTGATGCGCAATCTGCTGCCCGGCTGGCATCTCCACTGGTATGCCAACGCCATCACCGGTCTGCTCACCGTCCTGTTCATCTCACCGTTCCTGCGCGCCATCGTGATGAAGAAGAACCACAGTGCCGAGTGGAAACGCCTCTGGGTGGAGAGCAGCATCAACCGCGTGCCGCTGCTCTTTACGGTGTTCGTGCGCTTCATGATAGCACTGGCTTTCATCTTCTATATCATCAATTTCCTCTCGCGCTTTACCAATGCGCTAATTGTCTGCATCGGTGCCGCCGTGGTAATGCTGATGATAACCTCCCGCCGCATCAAGAAGCGTAGCATCGTGATGGAGCGCGTCTTCGTCCACAACCTGCGTTCGCGCGATATTGCGGCTCAGGTGAACGGCGAAAAGCGGCCGCTCTACGAGGGCAGGCTGCTAGACCGGGATATCCACATCAGCGAATTTGAAGTGCCTGAAGATAGCAGTTGGACTGGCAAATCGCTGAGAGAGCTGCATCTGCGCCAGCGTTTCGGTGTTGACATGAGCAGCATTCGCCGCGGTTCCCACCGCCTGAACATCCCGAACGGCGACATGATCATCTTTCCGGGCGACAAGCTGCAGGTAATCGGCAACGACGACCAGCTGCAGAAATTCAATACCGCCCTGCAGAGCGACCTGCTGCCTGAGGAGGCTGAAATAGAAAAGCGCGAAATGAAACTCAGCCAGCTCATCATCAGCGGCGGCAGCGAATTCCTGGGAAAGACGCTGATAGAAAGCGGAATAAGGGATAAATACAACTGTATGGTGGTAGGACTGGAAGAAGGTCGTGAGAATCTGACGCACGTATCCCCTACCCGAGTCTTCAAGAAGGGAGACATCATCTGGATAGTGGGAGAAGAAGCAGATTTGAAGAGAATCAAAAATTAAATAAAAGAACTTTCGTAAGTAAGCTCCATACGCCCTGAAAGGGCAGAAGCTCCTAGCCCAGGGCAGCGCCCTGGGTATAGTAGCAGTCAGCAAGACGCCCTGTAAGGGCAAAAGCTTTATTATCACTAAGTATTTTAAAGCTTTTGCCCTTACAGGGCGCATGTTTATTATTATATTTTATACCCAGGGCGCTGCCCTGGGCTAGGAGCTTCTGCCCTTTCAGGGCGCGCCGGGAACAACCAGATTACTTCACTGTGATATGGAAGCAGCCCTGCTTCACCTCATATTTGATATAGCAGCGGTTCTTGTTGCGGAAATCGCGGAGCACCTCGGAGAACACCCATTTCAGGGTATCATTCTGCACCTGGCGGCGAGGCTGTTCACGGGTCTGAATCTGCTTATAGCGGTTGTAACAGATATCGAAGGTTGTACCATAAAGATGGCACGAATTCTCGGTAGCATTACCGTTTCGGGTACGCAGTTTCGCCACGTCATCCTTTGTACGCAGAATGCTCGTCACGATAATCTTATGCAGCGGAATGCCCTTGATCTGCAACGAATCGAAATAGGCACGACCAATATCCTGGAGCAGCACAGAGGCACGAGGCACCAGGTAAGGAATGCTGTTGTTCAGCTTGTCGACATAAAAGAAAGGATTGCTGCCCACATACACCAGCTTGCCCTTGCTGTTCTCCGCCTCCAGACGGTTCTGTACCGGTTTCACGCCGTGCTTTGTAGCCGCCAGAATCTGCACATCCTGCTGGTCGGGGAAAGTATTGCCGAAATGAGGCACCGAGAAGATGCGATGCTTCACCTCCTTGCCATCCTTGTCGAAGAAGATAGAAGGCTTGCCGCTCTGTGCCGTATCAGGCATAACAGAGAGTTCATCCTTCTTCAGGTCCTCAGCCACATTTCCATCAGCACCAGCGGGAGCATCAGAAATCTCAGCAGAAGAAGCATCAGAAGCAGCCGAATCCTTCGCAGCCACTAATGTAGAATCAGCCGCATCAGCAGCCGCCGTTTTCGGTTTTGCCACCCCCGGGAAGATGACTCTCATCAGCGCCAAAAGCAAAACCACAATACCAAAACCCTGTAAATATCTATTCTTACTAATCTTCATAATTATCTTATTTTCACGAAATAATATTCTATATTCTTCAGGCAAAACGGGAGCCGTATCGCCAAATTTAGCTGCAAAGGTAACAAAATCTCTCGAAAAAATAGCTTTTTTAATATTTAAAGAATGTTTTATTCGCCGAAATTTGCTCATTTCATGGAAAAGTAGTAATTTTGCAGCGTTATATAACAAAATATTAGATAGGATAGTTTAAACTTTATAGAATTAAGACATTTTGATAGAGAAACATATTGTACTCGAAGATATCGATCCAGTGATGTTCTACGGTGTGAACAATGCCCACCTGCAGATGATTAAATCGCTGTATCCTAAGTTGCGTATCGTGGCACGCGACAACGTGATTCGTGTGCTCGGCGACGAGGAGGAAATGGCAAAGGTGGAAGAGGATATTGAGCAGATGCGCAAGCACTTGCTTAAATACAACATGCTCAATGATGAAGACATCCTGGACATCGTGAAAGGAAAACAGACCAAGGCGGACAGCGTGAAAGGCGTGCTGGTATACAGCATCAGCGGCCGACCTATCAAGAGCCGCAGCGAAAACCAGCAGCAGCTGATAGATGCTTACGAAAAGAACGACATGGTATTTGCCGTAGGACCAGCCGGTACCGGTAAGACCTACCTCAGCATCGCCCTTGCCGTAAAGGCCCTCAAGGAGAAAGCCATCAAGAAAATCATCCTCTCGCGACCAGCCGTAGAAGCCGGCGAAAAACTCGGTTTCCTGCCTGGCGATATGAAAGACAAAATTGACCCATACCTCCAACCGCTCTACGATGCGCTGGAAGACATGATACCTGCCGTAAAGCTGCAGGATATGATGGAAAAGCACATTATCCAGATTGCTCCGCTCGCCTTTATGCGCGGACGCACACTCAGCGATGCCGTAGTCATCCTCGACGAGGCACAGAACACTACCTCCCAACAGATTCGCATGTTCCTCACCCGTATGGGCATGAACACCAAGATGATTATCACCGGCGACCTGACACAGATTGACCTGCCACGCGAACAGCGAAGCGGACTGAAAGAGGCGCTCAAGATTCTGGACGGTGTGGAAGGTATCGGAGTGGTGAAGCTGGGACAGAAGGATATCGTGCGCCACAAACTCGTAACCCGCATCGTCAACGCATACGACAAGTATGACAAGGAGAGAGCGGAAGCACGGGAAGCTCAGAAAGCAGAAAAAGATAATTCAAAATAATCAGAATGAAGAATGAACTGAATGATTACTCAAGGCATATCATAAAGTTCAAAGTTCAAAATTCAAAGTTCAAAGTAAAATGAAAGCAT
>OLIS01000389.1_pt1 | contig 33997 bp, 40 predicted proteins | sample 1601351 | NCBI WGS metagenome assembly OLIS01 (sample SAMEA2452122, study PRJEB22498) | human gut metagenome | biome: human feces; feature: human gut; material: feces | place: Australia | collected 2012
TCCGAAGAAGAAGCTAACCCCAATATGGCCAGTTAATTATTATTCAATCTACTAGTTTCCCCTAACATATTGTTTTCATATAAGTATTGGCTAAATCTTTCTATAAAAATTTTTTCCAAATCACGTTCAGACTCACATTCCAGTATTTCATTAAATGTAAAAGGAATTACCGCCGCACTTGTGCTTCCTTTAATTTTCTCTATTTCCTCCATTAAACAGCGGGCATTACTTATTAAAATATAGAAATTAACTAAAGGTCTTCTATCTGATATTTCCCTCCTTTTTCTAAGTTCTCTGTCAACAATTAAATTTTTAGATTGCCAATCTTCCGAATCAAAATGAGATAAAATTATTAAAAATTCATATTTTCCTTGTATAAACTGCTTAAGCATTTTAGTTGCACCCGCCACACAAAATTGATATGTACTGCGCTGATCAATTATATGATGTCCAATTCTTGATATATACAACACTTGGCTTATTTTATTAATTATTTCTTCTTCTCCTGAATTACTCTTCAAAAACTGTGCATATGCCTTCTTTTTATCCATATGCATTGCAAATCCTGGTGGAAAATATTTGACTATTTCTTCATGCGTCTCCTCTAATGCTTTATTTTCTTCTTTTTCAGATATATTGCCATCTTCCATTTTCTCTAATTTCACAAGTATAACTTTTTGAGCACTTTTATACCTGCATCCATCTTTAGCTGTCCCTGCTTCAAACTCAACTTCATCACAGAAATCACAATCCGTCATCTTAACTTTCCCACTTAAATGTCTTTCGTCAAAATAATAAGAATTGCCGTCATCTCCAGTAATATATCCATACTCATATCCAGAATCAGCTGTTAATATATTATTTATATATCCAGTCATACAATCCACCTCTGTACCCTTCATTACTGATACCGATTCACCACCCGGTAAATCTCCACATACTCGTTCCCAATCTTATACAACACCACGTAATTTCCAGAAATGGCATACTTATAATCCGTCCGGAAGCTGCCTCTTTTAGAAATGTCAGCTCCCATGTACGGAAATTGTTGTATATTCTCGATTCGCGTATAAATCTCTTGAATGGTTTTTACTGCCATTTCTTCATTATCTTCAGCAATATACTCTTTAATGTTTCTTAGGTCTTCTGCAACTAAAGGATTAATCCGTAATTTCAACATAGGCTATACCCCAACAGATGCTTTCAACTCATCCAAACTCATCCAAGCACTTTCGTCCTTAACTGCCTCTTCTGCTTCCTGTAATTTCATAAGAAGCTTCTTCTCCGCCTTTTCACGCTCGTAATCTTCAATATCCATAACCACAAACTTGCCTCTTCCGTTCTTAGTTAAAAATACTGGCTCTCCAACCACACAATTTTTCAATACTTCATTATAATTTCTTAAATCTGATACAGGTAATATATTTGGCATAAAATCAACTTCCTTTCTTTGATATAGTTTCTTCATCCTACATATATATTATACGAAAAGAAGCTGTAAAATTCAACGAAGAATTTTACAGCTTCTTTTCAAAATAATATATTCTATAATTTTATTTTCTATTTATGTCAAACTGCATAACAGCTTTCATCAATTTTCCCTGTAATCTCCCCCGAATTTCCTCATCTACTGCATAGTGTTTACACCCATCCACTCCAATACTCATTCGTGTAGTCAAAGTTCTTATATATCCATCATAATTAGCAAGCACAGTTCGTAATGCTTCTTCATCCCCTGATGTCGCTTTTTGTATAATATTAAATGGCAATAACCTATTATCTTTACGTTTCACTTATCATTTCTCCATATACTTCCGAAGTTTCTCCAAACCATTTTTCTTTTGTACACTTATTGTACTTCTACAGCGTCCCATTGTTCGTGCAATTTCCTCATTACTTTCTTGTATGATAATTAGGAAGTTAATTATCACATGTTTCCTTTCTTTTAATATCGTGGTTCAATACATTCAGATACTGTGGACTTTTGATTTTGCCCTGTAGCTTTGACTACTCTAAGGAGTGTATTGCCGCTACCTTTATCTGAATTGTTTATAGCTGGATGTTACCGGAGTAATCCGAGTTCTTATTTCCATCAAGTCTACGATGATAATCGCTGGTGGATATCACGGTATCAGACTTTAGAAAGGGAGGTACAACCTCATGATTTACGTAGGCATTGACATTGCAAAACTCAATCACTTTGCCTCAGCCATATCTTCTGATGGTGAAGAACTAATCAAGCCGTTCAAATTTACAAATGACAATGATGGCTTCCAACTGCTGATTTCCAAGCTAGCTCCTCTAGACAAGGACAGCCTCATCATTGGTCTTGTATCGACGGCACACTACGGCGACAACCTTGTTCGATATCTTGTTGCCAAGAATTACAAAGTGTGTGTGTTGAACCCCATCAAGACTTCTACTATGCGTAAGAACAACATTCGCAAAACGAAGACTGACAAAGTCGACACATACATCATTTGCAAAACTCTCATGATGCAGGAATCTCTCAGATTTGTGACCTTTTATGATCTTGACCTGATGGACTTAAAAGCCCTTGGTCGATTCCGTCAGAAAACCATTAAGCAGCGAACTCGTTTAAAGATTCAGCTGACTTCTTACGTGGATGAGATATTCCCTGAATTGCAGTATTTCTTCAAATCAGGTCTGCATCAAAAATCTGTCTATGCGCTTCTCAAGGAAGCACCAACACCGGAAGCTATTGCTTCTATGCATATGACTCATCTGGCTCATCTTCTCAAAGTGAACTCGCATGGACGCTTTGACAAAGAGATGGCACAGCAGTTAAGAGTTCTCGCACAGAAGTCTGTCGGTGCCAGCGACAGTTCTCTATCTATCCAGGTAACTCACACCATACAACAAATAGAGTTACTCGATAGCCAATTAGAAAGAGTTGAAGCTGAAATGACGGAAATCATGAAATTCAATGATTCTGTCATTATGACCATTCCTGGTATCGGATATATCAATGGAGGAATGATACTTGGTGAAATCGGTGATATTCGCCGTTTCTCCAGCCCCAACAAGCTGCTTGCATATGCCGGTTTGGATCCTTCTGTCTATCAGTCTGGAAACTTTCAGGCTAAGAAGACCAGAATGTCAAAACGTGGATCTAAAGTCCTCAGCTATACACTTGTTAATGCAGCTCACAATGTTGTTAAAAACAATGCCACCTTCAAGGCTTACTATGACGCCAAGATGGCTGAAGGCCGGACTCACTATAATGCTCTTGGGCACTGTGCCGGCAAGCTCGTCAGAATCATCTGGAAAATGATGACTGACAACCTGGAATTTAACCTCGATTAAGAGGTCTGGATACCTACATCATAGATTTGTTTAAAAGCACCCACCAGGGATCCTTATTAAGGTTACCCATTTTTACACGAAAAGGATTTATTAATTTCCAGCTAATTTAAGCTTGACTTTTCATAGCTGGTCTCCTTTTCATATCATTATCAGTCGAACCCTATTCCATCCTTATTGATACTCGATTGTCTGCTGTGTCTCTCCAGTATGCCGGTTCCAGATCACGCGCTTATCTACGCCCCCGTAATACTCCTTCGGTCCCAAATCGTAGATAATGTAATCATCACTTACGACAAGCGATTTTACCCTTATATTAGCATCTGTATCTAGGTTGATGGTAAACAGTTCCTCTTCCGACTCGCCTTCCATCGATATGTACTTTATGCAAACGGAAGCATCGTCCTCACGCTCCGTAAAGAAAATGTCTCCTTTATAAATATTTACACAATGTACACTTGCTTCAATCTCCTTCCACACTTTCTCCTCCACATCATAGAGTTGCAATTCATAATCTTGTTCATCGTAAATAACAGTATTCGGCAGTTCCTCCCCCGTTCCATATATAATACCTCCATATAAATCCGCAAGTCCCACGTCTATATTGAACAAATGCCTCATTCGCCCGACCTCTATCGGCTGACTCCAATCCCATTTATCCAAATCCATGTAGAAGTATTCCCTTACTTTTTGGAGTACCAGATAATGATCCCGGATTCCAAATTCTAAGTGACCTTCTCCCATGTTCTCGTAGATAATCTGTGCATTCGTTCCTTCTTTGTCGATGCGATAAATCCGATTTTCAATCTGAACATAGAAGTATCCATCATAATAATAGAGTTTTGACCGAATATCATAATAAATCGCATCTCCATAATCAAACGTATAAAACTCTTCATACGTTCCATCTGGAGACAACCGGTAAATCACATTATTTCCGCATTTTTCTAACTCATCTGCGTGGTCATAGTTCCCAAGATATACTCGACTTTTATAGAAATATACATATCCATCTACAACCAACGCCTTCGTATTACCTTGATAATTTCCACTTTGCAGATCGATTTCCTGATTGATCCCAGAAAAAGGATTTTCAATTAAACGATTTATCGCCTTTTGTTCAGAATGATATTTGCCAAACACCTTGCTTCCTATCATAATTACACAGATACCAAGTATCATTGCAAATATAATTTTTTTTCGTTTTCGATCCAAACGCATTTCCTTCTCCCTTTACTGCTAATCACCCACATTCACCCACATTGCGGGTCGAACGCCATTATAAGAAGCTGCTTTATCTTGTGATCTTTTTCCGTCATATCCAATCACTAAAATACAATTTATTCCATCATACCCTGTTGATCGCAGCATCCACGATAATCGCTCTGTACCATCGACCAGAGACAGAGTATTTGACGATGAATCTGAAAATTTTCCTATCAAAAGCTCTGTAAACAAGGTCTTTCGTTTCTGCAAAACAGCGCTTGATGGTCTTCGACCAAGGACAGATTCATTCCTTAAACCCTTCCCATAGTATTGTTCTGCTTCTTTCCAACTCAGCATAAATATTTTATCCTTCGTGTCAGGTCTGCTCTCCCGTATTTGCACTTCCACAGCCGGACGTATGTGCGCAGCAAATTCTACCGTAGACGGATTCTCCAACGTTGTCTCCCGGATACTTGCCTGCTCTGTCTCGTCAAATGCCTCTGCATAGAACGCCTGATTCAGCCACGACCGTATCTGCGAATCCTCCCATATTACGCATTTTGCACTATCCGAAAATCTTTGATATGCAATCACATCATGGGATATGAGCAGCACTGCATCCCCATCCTTATCCAGCACATCCCAGCAGATCGGGTCCTCTGTCTCCGGATCTCCGTCCTGTTCGTAGGTTCCCATCTGCACGATGTCACCTATATCCGCTTTGCTAAGTTCAACCGTTTTTTGTGCTTCTGTCGTGTTTAATTCCTCTGTGATCATTTCTGTGGCATTATTCTGATTTTCGCATCCACTCAACACAGCCATAATAAATACAAAAATAGATATTAATTTTTTCATATCCCTCCACCTGTTGGTATAACGTCAACTACATTCGTGTCTATTTTTTGGTTTCACCTCTGTACCTATTCCATAATTCCAAAAGCTCACTTTCATCTTTAAATCCATCCAGCAGTTCAAAGATTTCTATGGGATTACCCAACACTTGATCAACTGTAATATTCTCCCCAAATACATCATTGAATGAATCAACATTCGCTCTGGTTTTCGCACCTTCTTCAACATACATATCTTTCTCATTTATGCTATTCGTATCATACTCAATTATTACATTCAAGCAATCAAATTTTTCATAAACATCTTGTTGCTTGATGGGATTTAATACTTCTTGAATATAGGCTGCATCTCTCTTACCTTTTTGATACTCCATCTCCATAGAAAATCCTTCCTCTACAAAGCTTAGAGCAACAGCAGCCATATTGTTATCTATTGCCTGTCCCACAAATGCATCGAATGTTGCATTACCTAAATGCTGTAATGCAAACTTTTGCATTTCTTCCTTGCTAGTAAATCCATCTGAGGTAAAATTAGGAACAAAATAGTTTTTTAACTGCATTTCTGTATCATCTACAATATAATACTTGAGATTTTCAGCCGTTATGCATTCCCCTATTGTAATACTTGATTCATGCGGAGCTGGGAACATACTATTGTACGAATATTCTTGGAAACTTATTATAATTTTTTCTGAATAAATTTTTATATCAAAAGGGTTGCTACTATCCTTTGTGTTTTGTTCAAACTGATGTATATTATATAATGCATCTAAAACAGCCTTACGCTGTATTATATTTTTTCTATTATCTAGTGAATCCTCATTTTTATTACTATCTTTCTTTTTTCCCGTGTCTACATTTTCTTTTTCATCCAACTGCACTTTTCTTAAATTATATGTAGACAGCTTTTCCAATCCTGTTCTAAATTTATTCCACTTTTCATCGTCAATTACCCATTCTGTATATTCATCTCCTTGCGTTGCTGTCATCATTACCGCAAATAATTTTTCAAGTTCGTTATCATTCATGTAAAGATATGCCGCCGCAACCGCGCCATATTCAGCTTGACTAATATCTTTTGCATCCCTTGATAAAATCTCTAGTGCTAGCTCCATATTATATATTTCATTTCCATTTTCATCGACATACATCAAATTCTGTAATTCCCGTTCCAAATATGCACGTGAATTTTCTGCTTCTTCCCTAAATCCCGCAGCAGCCACACCATCTGTATAACTTATGCAATCTCCAAATATACTTCCTGCCAAAGCCACGTCACTTCCATATCTCCCTAAGTTATAATTAACTTCTGAAGCGGATGTTCCAATATTGGGGAGTTTCAACAACTCTCTAACCTGTTGCATCGTTTCTTTCAATGTATTTAACTCTTCCTGTATTGTTTCCCCAGCAGCAGAGGTTTGATCAAATTTCCTTACCTGTTCAAACACATTCATCATCTGATAAAAACTTGATTCATAATAATTATAATTTTGAGCATATATACTTTGATAGTTTTCATTGTGAACATTAAATGTTGGTATATATGCTTCATTAAACGGATGTTGAAAGGTAAGCGTATTATTTTCTGTCTTAAGCATTTCTATTAATTCTGAGCATTGTGACTCTTTTTCTGTAGTATAATCTCTATCCATCCTGTTCTCCTTCCTGTGATATCAGATCGCGTATCTCTATATCTCCATCTGAATATATTTTTCTAGCCATAGTTAACATTTTCATTGAATCTTCAATAATGCCATTCATTATTTTATGTATATTTTTTATCGTATCTACTTGATCCAATAGAACATCAACATAATCACTTTGGCTATAAGATATCTCTGATCCCAATTTACTGGCAGCAACTTGAACATAATTGTCATTTAACATTATATTTAATTCCGTTAATTCAGCATTTATTACCGAATAATCAACTGATATACCCATTACATATCTCCCCACTTAATTTAGAAATACAAATATCCATCCACTTGATCTAATTGTTCTAGGAATTGTATTATTTTGTAGTTACATTCATACGACCATGACAATACCGAATATCTTAAGGACTCCAAAACAGATATATACAGTTCTAAATTATTATGAAAATCTCCATCCGAAATTCCATACTGGCACACCAATGATAAACTCTTTATTAATTTACTTAAGCGACTTTCTATTTGAGCTGAAAGATTAATTAGATTTCTACCTAATGTCTCTATTTCTTCATCTCTTATTTTCATCTCTGTCATATCCAGATTCTCCCTATCTTAATTTATTTAATTGTATCCGATTTTCTGCAAGTTGTTGTTGAGCACGATATATCTCTGCCTCTATTGCACTCAACGTTTCATCATAGCACATACATAGTTTTCTATAATTTTCTCCTGTCACATACTCCAGTAATAATTCCGATACTTTTTTAATTGTCTGGTTATTCTTTTCTGCCTGCATCTCCTCTATTATTTTTCGCTTCCTAGCATAACAATGCACGGCATCCGTCTTTTCATTCTGCTTTATTCTATATTCCTGTTGTAATAAATCCAGCCGATCTTCTAATCCCGATATATTCTTTTTCAAATCAGCTTTCTTTTGTTTCTTCTCGGCTTCTTCATCTGCCTTATTTCTCGCATCTCTCGTCTGAACTTGCATTCCCATAACCAATACCTTACTCCTTAGCTTTTATCATTATAAAACAGCCCTTAAACCTCATCTTTATCAGACACCATTTAAGGGCTGTTTTACACTAACTAAAATAACATATCTGCAATATTTGCATCTGCTTCCGCAAAGTTTTGACATATCTGTGAAAGCTGTGTATAGAACTGATTGATCAGCTCTGACAAACTCTCAATATCCGGTCCGAGCATATTTTTGAATTCCTCTACATACGCAGTTGCAGACTCTGCCTCCATGTAACCATTGCTGACAAGAGAACTTACTGTTGTTGTCATATCTGAATACAAATCCTCAATATTTCCTTCGTAGCCCTTCATATCTCCAATTAATCCTTCAACGGCTGCATAGTCTACTCTTAATCTATCACCCATTTATTTATCCTCCCTGTACTAACTTAACTGTGTTTTCATATCATCATCCAAATTCTCGAACTGCTGACATACACTTTCTAATTGCTGTGAAAAATCTCCCAAATTCACGTTCAGCTTTGAATAAATTGTTTTAACAATTTTCTCATATTCATCCATATATGCCTGCAATGCCTGTCCTTCCATTACGGATGGAAGAGTCTCTACCGTATTACTCAATTTGTCAAGCAGATTCTCCATTTCTCCCTTCTGTGTTTCAAGCTTTGCAATTACTTCGGATCGGATTTCCCCATAACGCACGTCTAAAGCCATTTTTTAATACCTCCTAATTAATCTTCCACATACACAAGCTTTGCAAGTACTTACATATGCGTATTCATCTTGTTACACTGCGCAGTGCAATATTTAAAGCAACTTCATTTGTCACTTCAAACCTTATTAATAATAATCTCCATTATTTTTACAGCTCAATGTTATTTTCTTTGCCTGTACCAATATTGGAGTATAATGCTTATCCTTTAATGTAAAACTCAAAACAGTTTTTGGATCAGTTCCTGCATAATTTTGTTGTGATATATTGCTTACCTCTATGTGAGAATCAATTTTCGAAATTGAATACGAAGAACTTGAAATACGCGCTCTCCCATCAGAATGTCCATAAGAAAAATTTGCATAGACATATATAATTAAACAGTCCTCCCCATTTACTTCATATGTATATTTTTTTGTAGCTTTTCTTGCCGACACAGAACGCGTATTCTCTGATATTTCATCATTTGTAATTACATATATTCTTTCTGTTACACCTCCTTCCAACTTATTTTCTGCAATCAATAATTCTCCAACACTTGTCTGTGCCTGTATTTTATTATCTTCAAATCCAGGCATTACCATTAACATCAAAATACCAAAAACAAAGTACAACCATTTTCTTTTTTTAATCATCTTAGCACCTCACACATAATAAATGAACTCTTCCGAGTTTTTCCATAGCCTGATTTTAGTATATCGCTACATGCCCAATTATCAAGATGTCTTGCACAAATGGTCGAAATATTAACACTTTTGGTCAAAAAAAGTCCAACATGCATAATTTAAAGATACTTATACGGAACTCATGTGTACTTTTGCATATTAGAATATATTTCTGCTACAATACGATGAAAAAGGAGTTTTCTATGAAATCTACAAATGATACAAGTCTGATTCAGGCCTATTTAGACTATTGCAAATACAACAAGCGTTTAGATGAAAAAACACTTAAAGCCTATGCCATTGATCTCCGACACTTCTATATGGCATTGCCGGATCAGCCACTCATTTCCCGTACACCACAGACAATTGAATCCTATATTTCTTCTTTACATACATTATACAAGCCTCGAACCGTCAAACGGAAAATCGCTTCTATAAAAGCCTTCTATCATCATTTAGAATACCGTGATATGATCGCAATCACACCATTCGCCAAGCTGCAGACTCGTTTCCGCGAACCCCTGATTCTGCCGAAAACGATTCCCCTCCTCACAATCGAACAGCTTCTCGCCGAAATATACACGCAGCACTCAAACGCCAAAACCCCCTATCGGCAAATGCATACACTGCGCGACGCCGCAATCATTGAATTGCTTTTCATGACCGGAATCCGGATATCCGAGCTTTGTTCTCTGCGCAATCATAGCATTAACCTGCACACCGGAACAATACTGATCTATGGAAAAGGAGATAAGGAGCGTCGTCTACAAATCACAAACGCAAACGTCCTATCCATATTAATAAAATACAAATCCAGTATGCCTTTCTGTCCGGATCCATATGCTCCATTCTTTGTAAACCAAAATGGTACTGCCGTATCTGACCAGTCAATCCGCCGTATGATCCGTAAATATTGCAAGCTTGCAAACATTAATCTGCATATCACTCCGCATATGTTCCGACATACGTTTGCAACCAGCCTCTTAGATGCTGATGTCGATATCCGGTATATTCAGGAAATGTTGGGACACAGTTCTATCACAACGACAGAGATCTACACACATGTCTCCACAGCAAAACAGACTGATATTCTCACAAACAAACATCCAAGGAAAGATTTTCGATTGGTTTGATGGTGCGGGGAAAGCGATCGATAATTTTTAGTTATCCGTCAAAAAACCTCTTAATATTAAAAGTAGAAGGAGAAACAACATTGAATTCACAAATTGTACTAGGGATCCATGTCGGTCACGATAGGTCTGCCGCTCTACTAAAAGACGGTAATATTATTGGAAGTATTGCTCAAGAACGTCTTGACCAAATAAAACATTCACGTTCTATAGCACTTCCGTATGATGCAATAGATTCTTTATTGAATTATCATGAAGTAAGCATAAATGAAATATCCTGCATTGCTATATCTGGAGACGCAATGGAACCCGATGCTATCTTAGAAACTGTAAAAGCCAGCTTTTATTCGCATTATAATTGTGCAGTGCCTGTATACTTTGTGTCTCATCATGACTCTCATGCCTATGCTGCATTTTATGCTTCTGGTTTTCAGAATGCTCTTATCTTTATTGCTGATGGCGGTGGTGATTATTATAATAATTGCACGGAAGCAGAATCCTTATATGTAGGAAATAATACAGGTGTTTTCCCTATCCAAAAGCGGTTTCAAGCTCCTACTATTCGAAGAATGAGTAATGAAAGTAATTATTTGCTTCCCTATATGCCTTATACTGTTCGGACACAAGAGATAAGTATTGCACGAAAATATGAGCAATTTACATACTTGTTAGGGTTCGGCTGGGGACAAGCAGGTAAAACCATGGGATTAGCTTCATATGGAAAAAGTCTAATTGACTTTTCCGATTTGAATTACACAAACTTTAATTATTCACTTAAGTATGCGGATTATTTAGACGACTTATTTGTTTTGCAACATTTGTCAGGAATGAACTACCATGATTTCATTCAAACGAATTCTGCCAATATAGCAAGAACTGTACAGGAATACACAGAAAAAGCAACCATTACGCTTATTCAAAATCTTGTAAATAGATATAATGTACAATATCTATGTCTGGGCGGAGGTTTATTTTTAAATTGTCTTTTGAATCATAAAATACTGGAAGCGTGTAGTTTGAAAGAAATATATATTTTCCCAGCATCTGGAGATGATGGTCAAGCAATAGGGAATGCTTTTTATGCATACAAAAAGCATTTTCCAAAAATGTCAAATCCTCAAATAAAATTACCATATCTTGGACTTTCATATACAAACTTAGAAATTGAAAACGAACTAAAAGCTTGGGATATAAAATATGAATTTATAAACGACGATAATATGCTTGCAGACATGATTGCTGAAGCAATTTGGAATAATAAAATTATTGCATTCCATCGAGGGCGAACAGAAATTGGTCCTCGAGCATTGTGCCATAGAAGTATATTGGCAAACCCTGTAAATCCTAAGATGAAGGATATAATAAACAATAGGATAAAACATCGAGAAGTTTTTCGCCCCTTTGCCCCTGTTGTAACAAAAGAGATGGAATGTGAAATATTTGAATTAAAGCAATCTTCACCATACATGTTGTTTGCACCTACAGTAAAAGAAAATTATCGCGAAAAATTACCTTCCATTACGCATATTGATAATACTGCAAGAGTTCAATCGGTTACTTCTGAATCTGAACCATTTATACACCTGTTACTTAATAAATTCGCCAAAATTTCAGGGGTTCCAGTTCTCTTAAATACATCATTTAATGTAGCAGGACAGCCAATTGTTGAAAAACCTATTGATGCCATACATACATTTATGAATAATGATATGGATATTTTAGTAATTGGAAACTTTTGGGTTTCAAAGCCTAGCTTAAAATAATATAATATCCAGTACTATCTTGGAGAGTATATTTTTCATTCATGTTACCAAAAAGAATGGACTGTTTATCTTTTAAAATGGATAACTTGTTCCATTCTTTTTGATACATTTTAAGACTTGTTCGACATTCATATTGACATGTGATTTTTTTACAATCAAAATCACATGTATCTAAACTATCTGTTATTGTAAGCATATTTATTTTTTGATAAAAATTATTCTCAGAGAAATTATTTCTATAAAAAAACATTATATTAGTTAAAGCCAAAATATTGCCATAAGTAAAATCTAAATTTCCTAAATATGTTAGGTTTTGTTTTTTTAAGATATTAAATATAGTATCGAACATAGCTTTCTGTTTAGAGAGATTTTGATGTTGTCGCACGCTTATAATTGCCTTAAGATTATAAAACTGCCAAATATATGTGCTTATACCAAATTTAATACTCATATCTATACCTTTTTCAATATATTTAGTAGCTAAAAAAAATTTATTTTTTTGACGATCGATTTCTGAATAATAATACAATACTGCTAGTAACATATATGTACGGACAACTGAATTTGCAAAATTATTCTTAATACATACATCCAATAAATCCTCCGCTTTTGTAATTGTTTTTTTTAATTGTTGAATATTTTTTTTAGGCATTTCCATTAATGACATAATTAGTATGCTTACATCGTTATGACACTTTATACGATATGAGTTTTCCTCTGATAGTAACTTTTGAGCCTCATCAAGGTAAGCCTTAGATTTACGTTTATTTAAGTATAGAAATAGCTTTGCCATAGTTATGTAACTAAGTGCCTGTAAGTTAAGATCCTTTAAGCCTTGAGCTAATTCAATCGAAAGATCAGTATAATTTTTTGCAATTTCAAAAGTATTATATTTAATATATAGATTGGCTAGTTTGTCATACATATCAAAAACAGCCTTAGAATCACAGTTGTTGATATTTAAAATAGATTTTGAAAGTAAATCAGCCAAAATAATTTCACTTTTTTTTAATTGCCCAGCATTTAAGTAACTATGAGCTATTTGTTCTTTTAGATAAAAAGCAAATGAAGGGTCTTTCTGATATTGCTTAGTGGATTTCAATTTCTGTTGCCCCCAATTACAAGCTTCAATAGCCTCATATGGCGTATGATAATGAAGGGCTATATATATTTTACAAGAAATAACCTTCTTTTTTTGCTCATATGTAGTGCTGACCTTGTATATATCTTCCAAATAAGTATAGTAACTAGAATTTATGTTTATTGAAGAATAATTCATTATTGATTTAACATCGGATATTACAGAAGAAAAAGCAATCCTCGCGCTACTTTTATCCCCTATCCATAAAAAAATTCTTCCTTGTTTTAAGTCATCTAATCTGTCGAATATGCATGGTGAGTCCAATAACCAACGTCCAACTTCATTCTGTTTGATTTTTGTGCCAATCAATTTGTTTTGTAGATACAAAAATAAACTCTCGTGTACAAATGTATATCCGTTTAACGATGGCATAATGTACCTACGTTCTAATAAAACATTTAACAGACTCTCATTTCCTTCGAAATATATATTTACTAAATAGCCCCCAAAATCTATACCCATAAATGATGCGATAAAAAGGAATTTTAGCATTTCGTCTCCGCCAACATGTTGGCTTAAACATTGTAGCCTTTGACAATATAACTCTTCCATGCTATGTGGTATGTATAAATGACTCGAAAAGCTTTCTGTATTTTCAATTCCAACAGTGTTTCTGTTTAATAAATATACTAGCTTCAAATCTAACATGTATTCTATAACTTGAATAATATACAGTGGAAGATTATTGCTTAAAGAATGTATCTTTTTTAAAGCAATATTTGGTATTCCTCGTACAATAGATTTTATTAACAGGATTGTTTCTTTATCTGTTAAGGCTGTCATTGAAATAGTATTAGGCGAATATTTTTCTCCAAAAAACTGTAAAAACGAAAAATAATCAATACTTCCGACAGAATAGTCGTTGCGTCCAACTAAAAGCAATGTCACGCCCGCTGGCATATTTACAGTCATTAAGTTTTTAATACTATTAAAAATTTTAGTAGAAGCATTATGTAGATCATCAATAACAATTACACACTTCCGATAGGTTGTGTCAATTGATAAAACACTATCTTCTAAAGAATTATAAGCAGTTTGAGATTCCGAAGACATTTCTCGCACCAATATTTTTTTCAACGATAATAATAAATCTTTGTTTTTTTCAGCAAGGATCCTGAAAAAATCAATGTCTCGACCTGTAAGTGAAGATAATACTTCTTCAATAATCCTTGTTTTACCCACACCTGCTTCTCCCAGCAGTAAATATATTTGGTTTTCAGAATTGTTTGTTATTTCATTCTCTAATTTTTTAATTATCGCCTTGTTCTTTTTCCCAACTAATTCTGGACGAAAATTATACGAAACATTTATTCCTTTAAGCTGAATAGAAGTATCAAACAAATTCCCTTTAATATTTAAAATCAGATCAGCTATTCCATCAAAATGTTCTTTAATGGCAATAAATTTTAAACAATAAGAGTCTTTTGCTTCTAGTGACTGATCAAGAAATGTTAGATCCGTACTCCAATTTCGATCTGTGCTAATTTGTATAGATATTGTCTGTGGATCATTAGAATAATTTCGTACCCAAAAGTAAATTTCATATGCATTATTATATTCAATAATACATGAATTAGCTTGATACTCAATATAAATCTTGTCAAAATAAATATTAGCAGGTGGCTGACCAATCATAGCATGATTACTAATCAGGTACTGCGATAAAAGATACTGATCAATTAATATAAATTCTATTCCTAAGTTCTCGGCATCTTTTTTGAACTGATAATAGGAATATGGCGCAATAGTAGAATTAGTAACAAGCACGTAATAGCTTACATTATCTTTTTTAATACGCGACAAATTACCAGCAAAACTATTGTAAGGTATTTTACTATGGTTCGAGCTTTTGCATTCAATATAAATCTTTAATAATGACGCATCTTTAATATAAAAATTTGTGCCTAAAATGTCTATCAAATCTACCGGCGATTCTATAATAATATCTTTTCCATTATCTCTTACATTTGAAGTATGGTATATTTGGGCACCTTTATTATAGTATTCTTTCAAATTCTTGGATAACACATTATATATATGATTTTCAAATCCCAATCCTAATAGATCTCCCATATCCCAATTATTATCATTTATATGTGGTCCCTCTATATAAGTTTGTCCTAGCATAACCTACTCCTCTTTTGAAATATTGTTGAATTTTATATCAAGTCCAACAAATAATCCTAAAATACTGCTTGAATTATATTCCAACAGATAACTAAAAATTATCGATCGTATTTATTTTAAATAAATCTTACAAACTTGTCTAGTATGAATCCGCCAAACGAAAGTTTTTTTCCGTCAATCGAAAGTTTTTAAATTTATAGTGGATTTTGACCTGCCTACAAAAACTTTTCCGCATTATCCACGAATCTGCATTGGAAAGGAATTTCTAATCTAATAATTTAAAAACAATATTTTATAGTAAACCTTTTGAATTCTTAATTTCTATCATTTCTTCTTGATTCAAATTTTTAAATTCTATTTTTCTATTATATTTTTGTTATTAAATACTTTTTCAAACTTCACTTTTTTCGCCTCTACCTGATTAAGTCTGAATATATATTAAGCCCCAGATTTTTATATTCTGGAGCTTAAAGCTTTTCAAATCTTTATTAATTCCTACAAAATATTATTCTTCTTTACTTTTTTCAGACTCAAACCATTCCTCCAAAATGTCATCTGCCATCTTATCTTTATCATTGCTATATATTATATCATAGCTATAATCTGCATTTAATGAATTAGCTGCAACATCATATATTAATTTAATCTGTGTTGGCATTTCTCTTTGATATTCTTCACACAACTTCCTAAGAGCCACCATATCTTCATTAAGAATCGCCATAACGTCTCGTTGTCTGGGTATTGAAACATCATATTCTTCCTGCCCATCTACAATAACGTCATTTAGTCTGCTTTTTTTCACAACTTTGCCATTTACCTTATAAAAGAAATTACAGGATTGCACCCTTCCTTCAAAAGAGCAGTAAATATAAATCTTCTCTGCTCTGTCTTCCACATATTCTAAGCAAATTTCCACCATATCCGTTTGCAATTCTGAAAAATAATCTTCAAACACTTTTCCCATTTCGTTTCCTCGCTTCTTCTCCTAAATATAATTTATTTTCATAATGCCTCTATCTCTATTGGTAAGTCTGACTCTTGACTATCCTCTAAAGCATGTTTAAACACTGTTAAAAAATCTTCGCCATCACTTGTCACAAAATAATTTGACAAGTCGGTTATATCCTTACTAATATTATTACCCCATGGCGGCTGCTTCTTAATATCATCTATGTCCCAAACTACCTTATCTGGCGATATTTTTCCTAACTCTTCTTCAATTGTGTTCAGCTCTATTAACGCTTTACCCACATTTTCACTATCAAGACTTCCCTGGTACAATTTGTTCATTATCAGTGGAAATCTACTTCCCCAATTATCATTCTCTAAATTTACAGCAACTGTTGAAAAAAAACAGTGTAAAAAATCGCCACTACCTATTTGATACCAGAAAAATCCAACTTTAAATCCAACTGCCATATCATGTGTCATTTGTGTTCTCCTTGTTTCATTTCTTTCAGCTTTTCCTCGAATTCTTCTTTTGTCAGCGATGCATCTGAATTATCATTCATTATATGCAGATCAAACATAACTTCCCCGGTTGGCTGATAGATAAATTTTATTGTCACCCGGAGTTCATCAAATGGAATCCCGGAATATGCCTGAACTGCTGTACAGCATTCTGGCAATACTATAAAAGTGTATGTAAAATCCGAAAACCTTGATGTATCATTTGCATAATAAATGATTTCATTGCAGGCATAATTCACTTCAACAGGTTCATTTGAAGACTTTATTGTCTCCTGCATAATATGCATAATATTGTTCTAAACAAACGTTTCATTTTATCCGTCCTCGCTTAATACTCGATTGTCTGCTGTATCTCTCCCGTCTGCCGGTTCCAGATTACACGCGTATCGACAGCTTCTTTCTCCTTTTTTGGTCCCAGATCATAGATAATATAATCATCACTGACAACGAGCGATTTTAGCGCCTTATCCGCTCCCGCATCGATCGTAATCAGTTCGCCTTCCTGCTTGTCCTCCAGCGAATAATATTTTATGCAGATAGAATCATCCACCTTCTGTGCGTAGAACATGACTCTTTTGTAAACATTCAGGCAATACACACTTCCTGCAATACTTACTTTTTCCTCCTCATCTTCATCATAGACACGTAAATCATGTAGATATGCAAAATCACTACCATATAACATATTGCTTTCAAAATAGACACCGATCGGTTCTTCCTTCTCCGTTCCGTAGATAACATTCTCAAAAAAGCAGATCAACTGATTTCTTCTGACCGCTTCATAAGAACATCGCACATTTACCAGATGCCGCATACGTCCAACCTCTATCGGCTGGCTCCAGTCCCATGTATTCATATCAAGATAATAATATTCTGTCTGTTTTTGAAGCACCAGATAATGATCCCGGATACCAAATATCACGTAACTGCCATATCCGCCCACATTCTCATAGATCACCTGTGCCTCAGTGCCTTCTTTATTGATGCGGTAAATCCGGTTTTCAATCTGGATATAGAAATATCCCTCATAATAGTACAGTTTGGAACCGATACTATAATAGATCGCATCTCCTTCATCAAATGTATAAAATTCCTCATATGTACCATCCGGAGACAACCGGTAAATCACATTGTTTCCGCATTTCTCCAGCTCATCTACCTTGTCATAGTTTCCAAGCTTCACCCGGCTTTTGTAGAAATACACATAGCCGTCTACAACCAGCGCATCATTGGCATAATTACCGCTCTGCTGATCAATGCCTGGATCAACCTCCGAAAATGGATTCTCAAAAAAACGGTTCTTCGCCTTTGGTTCCGATTGTTTTTTTTCATATATCCCACTTCCAACTACAATTACACAAACGAAGAGTATCACCGCAAATATAACGATCTTTTCTTTCCGACTTAGAGACATTTCGTCCTCCCTTCGACACTAATCACCCACGTTCACCCACATTACAGGTCGAACGCCGTTATAAGAATCCGGATAGTCCTGATCCCATTTTCCCTCGTATCCGATCACCAAAATATTGTAATCCTTCATACCTGTTGACCGCAGCATCCACGGTAACCGCTCCGTACCATCAGCCAGATGCCGGGAATATGGATACATCGCCGGAAGCTCCTCGATTATAATATCTGTAAATATCGCCTCCCGCTTCTGCAATACTGCTCTCGATGGTTTTCGCCCAAGGACAGATGCATCCGTTAAGCGATTTCCATAATACTGCTCCGCTTCCTTCCAGCTCAGCAGGAATATTTTATCTTTTGTATCCGGTCTGCTCTCCCGTACCTGTACATCCCCGGATGGGTCCACATGCGCAGCAAATCCCACCGTAGACGGATTCTCCAGCGTAGTCTCCCGGATACTTGCCTGTTCTGTCTCGTCAAATGCCTCTGCATAGAACCCCTGATTCAGCCACGACCGTATCTGCGAATCCTCCCATATTACACATTTCAGACTATCCGAGAATCGTTGATAGGCAATCACATCATGGGATATGAGCAGCATAGCATCCCCATCCTTATCCAGAACATCCCAGCAGATCGGATCTTCTGTCTCCGGATCTCCATCCTGTTCGTAGGTTCCCATCTGCACGATGTCACCGATTTCCGCATCTTTCAGTGCTACCGTCTCCAATGCTTCTGTCGTGGCAGGTACCTCTGTCGTCATTTCTTCGGTAGTCGTCTCTACCTGTTTTTTCCCACAGCCACAAAATATTAGCAGGCAAAGACATAACAATAAAAAATATATATTTCTCGAACTAACCCTTCTCATTTTTCTCCATTTCTTTCAGCTTTCCTTTTTCCATCATGTAATCTATTATTACGTCACTGTTATTTTCAAACGTCCTGCAAAGCTCCATCAACTCTTCATCACTAAAATCGGATAAATAGATTCCTTCCCCAGCCTCTTTATCTTCTATCATTTCTCCATTCTCAATTTTTAATTTACCCTTTCCAAGCCATGCCATCATATTAACGATATCATCAAACTTTATTCCTTTCTCAGATACCTGTGCAGCTGCCATCCCGCAACCCTTATGAAATTCATCAAGTATTTTAGAATTCCGCCCCGTATTACAAAACGAATCGTATTCCTCCAGCAACTGATCGACGCTCGTGTAATCAATCACATATTCCGGCACAAATAACCGAATCTCCAGAATTCTCGCATAAATTAAATACCGATCCACAGGCATGCTCCTCCAATCTATGCCATCCAGATCGAAATCGAAAGAAAATAAATCCAGAGTTCCTTCAATTGACAGATCGTGTTGATAATTCCAGTTTGCATCCAGCATTTCCGATATTTGCTCACGATACATCTGCCGCCTTTTATCTACAGTTTTTGTGATTATCACACCTATCACAAAAACTGCTGCTACAATGGTAAGCACTTTTATATATATTCTTTTCTTTCCCATAAAATCTCCTCGTCTGTTGGAACACCCCGCCATTTAATCACGCATCCAGTCTAATAGAATTTCACTATTCTCCTCAAATTTTTTGCACAATTCCAGCCATTCATCATCACCAATATCCATGTCGTAAATTTCATCTCCCAGATCTTTAATTTCAACAACATTTCCGTTCTCAATTTTCAGGGCACCTGTTCCCATCCGCCTCACATAAAAGGGTATATCGCTGGGATTAATTCCCGGCGCACCACTTGATGCATACTCACAAGCCATGTTAAATTCATCCAGCATTTCCGATTTCTGACCCGTCTCACAAAACGCTTCGTATTCCTGCAGCAGTTGATCCACGTCCGAATACTCCATTTCTTTATATTTGGTTGTAAATAACCGAATCTCCAGAATTTGCGTATAGATTGACTTTTTATCTATATACATTCCCTCCGGATATTCTATTCCATCCCAACTGTATTTAGCTTCTCCTGTAATCGACAGTGCTTTTCGATACCACCCATTTAGATTGACCATTTCCATTACCCGATCCAAGTACTCTTCTTCCACTTGTTCTCGTATCCTTCTATCAACCGCTACTGCGGTCACACCGCCGATCAGGGCAACGATTACGATTGCTGCCAGCCATCTTATAGCTTTTCGTCTTTTACCCATGAATACCCTCCAATTTCGGTTTTTATGTCGATTTTTGCATGATAAGATGCCGTTTTTGCACCCATTCCGGTATAAGTATCATCGTTACATGCTCAATAATCAAGATATCTTGCACAAATGGTCGAAATTTTAACACTTTCGGTCAGGCAATGCGATTTTTGAACGGAATATGTGTGTATTCTTATCGAAATCATAGATATATACCCCCTCATGTCTGCGCACGATTTTCTCTATGCTCTGCATGCCAATTCCATGCTCCTCTTTATTTTTTGAGGTGATGAGTTTTCCTGCCTTATCCTTCTTTATTTCCCCAAGATACGAATTTTTTTCTTCTATAACCGTCATGCCGGAATGCTCGTTCACATCCACACGTAATTCGATAAATCCCTGATTACCAGCCGCTTCATACGCATTTTCCAGCAGATTTCCGAATAGCACTGTCATCTCCGTGTCATTCAGATCAGATAGCACAGCTCCCCGAATATCAACCGCCAATGATATTCCTGCCTTATCACATACACTCTGATAATATTGCAGGATCACGTTTAACACGGCCCGATTACAAAACCTTTTCTTCGTAAGCTTCGCATCCACGCAATCCTGCAAAAGCTTCTTCGCTTCCTCAATGTCTTCACGTTCCAATAAACTCTGTACCGTGTATAGAAAATGCCTTGTATCATGAATCACCGCATGACATGCCTGATTCTCTTCACGAACCATCAGAACTTCCTGCAATCGAACCTGTTCCTGTTTTACCCTCTGTTCCTTCTTGTATACATAATTATAGATGCATAGCAGACCTATAATTATCAGGACAAGCACAATTACAATCACACATGTCCATACATAAGACAGCGCTTGCTCCATATTATTTATAAAAATAAGAAATCCGATCAGAAAAAAGATGACGATTCCCTGCATGAAAAATAGAATTTCAGATGCCTTTCTTTTCATAGCTTTCCCTTATCCCCTTCGCAGATATTCTTCATATTTCTTACAAAACTCCAGATACATACGCCTGGATATATGTGCCCTATACTTTCCTTTCGCCAGAATTATTTCATTCTTTGTAAACCGGCTCACATAATCCAGATTTACCAGAAAACTCGTATGAGATTTGCAAAATCTTACCTGATTCAGTTTTTGCTCCCAATCCTCCAGCTTTCCCTTCACTTCATACCTGGCATCCTTTGTGCATACGTACACACAACGCCTTTGATTCTCAATCATAACAATGTCTGCTTCCCGACAGACAATCGTCTCTCCATTCTGCATAATTGTGATTTTGGGATTCGTATTCCGATACGCCACCAACGCATCTCTCAGATTCCGCTCGATTCGATCCGGCAAAGATGCTTTTTCGATATACCGAAACACCTGAAAGTCCATCGCATCATCCAGATACTGTTCCGTAAATGATACAATGAAGATCAGTGCATATGGATTTTTCTCTTTGATCCTCCGTCCGACCTCAATTCCACTTTTCCCCGGCATTTCCACATCCAGAAATACGATATCTGCCATCTCCGGTTCTTCCAGAAGCTTCTCCCCATCTGTAAATGTCTTTATTCCTGCCTCTATATTATTTTGCCGAAAAAAGCGATCAACTATTTCACTCAGATATTCTAAATAACTGCTATCATCGTCACATAAAAATATATGTATCATCTATAAAATCTCTTCCCTCTCAATTACTATAATGTCCTCTGATTCCCTCGCTTCCTGATCCATATTATGAACAAGTGAGAAAAAGAACAGCCACACGATGGCTGTCAGGATAGAAAAAATACTCACCAAATTAAAGATTCTACGTTTCAACAGATATTGCCCCCTTATACCAACCACGTTTCTTTTATATCATACTAAATTTCAGATTGTATATCAATCATACAATCGATTCTTTACGAATCTTAATTTCCAGAATACTTCTGAAACGCTCGCTGTTTTCATCCGACAGTTCGGACTGACTAAAAATATGTTTGTATAAATATGGGACTTGCCCATTTTTCCGTAAGTTGTTCTCCTTTGCTCATCGATCACTTCTTTAGGTGGTATTCTATCTACAGACAATTTACTTTAATTATTTCATTCCGCAATTATTACATGTCCACGTTGTTCAGTTGCATACGCAGGTTCTGTTTATAAACGTTCGCGTATCGGTTTTGCAGTTCCGCAAGAACAGATTGTCTCATATCTGTCGTTCATCTTACCACACTGCGGACACACCCATACCTTTCCCGTAGATATGTCGCGTTTCATAGCTTGTACCTTATCCTCTGCAATCCTGCGCTGTATTTCTATATCATCAAATTCAGGCTCTCTGGGTTTTATAAACAGTGTAATAATATATGCAAATACTCCAAACAAAAATCCGAGCACATACCATGCAGATGATTCTCTTCGCTTTTTTTCCATTGCGGCGCCACATATATACGCCCACACGCATGACCATATCAGTACAAAGACCAATCGCATATTTCTTCCTCTTTTCCCTTTTTATCAAACTATTGAGATATACATTTTTCATTTTCTGATTTTTTCATGCCACAATTGCATATGAATACATGTCCGGAATTTTCCATACCGCAGTTATTGCATATCCACGTTTCAACAACCGGTTTTGCTACCGCGTGCGAAATAACCCTCGGAGGTTTCCGTTCCCCACACGGACATGCATATACTTTTGAATCATTCACGTTTCTACACACCGGGCATACCCAGACACGACCAGACTCAATGTCACTCTTCATTGCACGTGCTTTATCTGCCTGTACAATTCTTTCAATATCTACTTTGTCCACTTCTTTTATCTTAGGTTTTATAAACCACCACGCAACCAAATATGCCAATCCACCAAATATAAAACCAAGCACATACCATGCTGTTGGATCATAGTTCTTTTTTCTCACTTCTTCCCCACATACAAATGCCCAAAAAATTCCTGCTATCACATATACAATTCCTGCTATCATTGACGTCCTCGCTCCTCTATTTCCTTAATTTTTTCAAATGCTGTACCCGCTTTTATAGTACTTGGACGCATTTCGTATTCAACCCCCATGTCGATTTTTGCAGATTGCGATGCAGTTTTTGCACAAGAACATCTTTTTTTCCAAAATATATATGATAAAATAGAACAAGTATTTTATTAAATTGAGTTATTAAAAGGAGACTCTAGACTATGTATCATATTGTTATCTGTGATGATGATACTTTATTTATAGATCATATGAAATGTTTATTGCTTCGCGCAGGACTTCCCTCAGAAGCCTGCAAATTCTACAGCTATCTTTCAGCAAGTGAATTCGAAGCAGATTTCGAGAATTTCTATACTGTTGACCTGCTGATCTTGGATATCCAGCTCCCAGATGTAAATGGAACAATATTTGCCAAATCTTTTCGTGAGAAATTCCCAAGCTCCACACTGGTTTTCTGTTCCGGTAAGCAGTCGCCAACACCAGAGTCTTTTGAGTCTGAACCATACCGCTATCTGCTTAAAGCATGGTCTGATGAACATATGGTAGAGAAGCTCACACATGTTATAGCGCATATTCAGACCGAGAAAACAGAGCCTTTTATTCATGCCGGATGGTACAGCACACAACTGAAGCTTCCCGCCTCCGAGATTATGTATATCGCACGCGGACGTGGCTGTTCCAAGATTTATGTATCTAAGAAAAGCCCCTATTATACTTACAATGACAAGATCTTATGCAAAAATTCTCTGAGTGATTTGCATGCATTACTGCATGATTTTTATTTTGCATATGCGCATAACAGTTACTTAGTAAATCTCCAGCATGTAACATACCTGAATAAAACCGAACTGACACTTTCGGATAATAGCATGCTGACGATCTCTCGTTCCAGACAAAAAGAGTTTCAAGCAATGTTCTTCCGTTATATGAAATCACAGGATTAGGAGGCAGTATGGATTATATTATCTTGTTGTTTAGTTGCATTGCAGAATACCTCATATTTTCGGACTTTTTTGATGCCTTTTTAAGCATTCGTCCAAACTTTCAACCAATTTGGAACCGTATTTTGATAGCGATTCCTTTCATCGGCATTTATTTTGGTATCAACACATTGCAGATTTCGTATCTGAATATGATTTCCTTCATCTGTCTGTTACTTCTTTACTCTTTTCTTTATGAAGCAAACTTTAAAGAACGACTGCTGTATATCGTATTTTTGTGTGCGATTTTCTTCGGCTGTGAATTTTTATTTGTAGTCTTATTGAATCTGCCTGCATATCTTTTTCATTCCAGCAGTGTTGCGAATCTGTCCACGATTCCTTGGCAGATATTTACATTGAAACTTCTGACCTATCTGATCTGCTGCCTGTATAAGCAGACCTCTGTCAAATCCGCTGCCCGCATGGATCGGAAGATTTTCGCATGCTATTTGTGTATTCCAATCGCATGCATTGCAATGATGCTGCTCACATATTATTCTGGTCTGGACTTCGCATCGTCTCCACGCATGCGGATATTGCTCTGCGTATTTTTTGCTATCATGCAGTTTGGAAATATTTTGATCTTCCGCGCATTCCAGAAATATACAGAACAGCTCAATCACAACCTGCAGAACAGCCTGATTATCTCCGATCAGTCGCTTCGACTGAACTACTATCAGAAGCTGCTCACAATGGATGAACATTTACAGGAGCTGGTGCACGATACGACACATTACATGAAAGCCACCCGCATACTGCTTGACGATGGGCATGCTGATAAAGCACTTGCACTCATTTCCGAATTAGATACAAAGTTAGATACAACCATCCTTACGCGCTATTCCAAAAATGATATTCTGAATGCGATTTTAACTGAGAAAAGTGAACTTGCCCAATCGAAGGATATCCAAATGTCGATAGATGTACTCCCGGATATTACGTTTGCCGAATTACCGTCCGCGGACATAATATCCATTCTGTCAAATCTGCTTGATAACGCCATTGAAGCTTGTCTGGCGCGCGATAATTCTCGTGTTGTACAACTGACTATTACAAAGAAAAATGAAAATAACTTCTATGTGATTATCGTGAAAAATACCTATGACAAAGCACCAGTTTTACGTGATGGACAATTCGTCTCTACCAAGACGGACACGAAGCTGCACGGCATCGGCACCAAAAGTATCCGGCATGCGGTGGAGAATAATCATGGTTTTGTCAACTACTCGATTGACGGAGGTTTCTTCGTGGCGACTGTGGTATTACCAATAGCATTAAACGTGTAGGTTCCTTAAATGCTACAATTAGTTGCATTTCTAAAAATCTCTTTACAATCTGCTGTAATTCATGATACAGTTTCTTTGTTGTCGAGAAGCACTCGTTCATAGCGTAGTTCGGTAACAGTCTATTAATTTATATTTTTATCTTCGATTCTTCGAATACAAATTATTACCCTTTTTGCACGCAAATTTTAATTATTACTCATTAAACAACTTTAATTTCATGCACACATCTATTTTTTAGGAGGAACAGCTTATGACGAATGAAACAATAACCACAGACACACAGAATACATTCTATCAGACCGTAAACGAACTCGAAGAAGCTATGAAAACACAAAACCTATATTCAGAATATATCACACTTGACGAAACATGGAAAAAACGCTTCGCTGATTACATGACGGGAAAGAAAACAATGCCACTTACTTACGATCCATTCTTCAAATGTATGTTTCACCCGGACAGACATCCTGATTGGTTGTCAAATCTGCTCAGTGCCATTTTGGGTGAATCCGTCGTTGTGGAACGGCTTTTGCCATCGGAAAATACAGCCATCTCCATTGATTCCCTGCTAATCATGGATATCGTTGTCCGATTAAGTAATGGCTCACTTGCAAATGTCGAAATTCAGAAGATTCCATATATGTTCACTGCTGAACGCATTTCCTGTTACTCTTCTGACTTGTTGCTTCGTGAATACACACGCCTAAAAGAGAACAAAAAATTTATGTATTCTGACATGAAAAAAGTATACACCATTATTCTATATGAAAAAACAGGTGCTGATTTTAAAAATCCGCTATTGCATGGTGCTTATATCCATCACGGTAAAACACGATTTAACACCGAACTCACGTTGGAACTCCTACAGGAATATTTTCTGATTGCACTTGATGTATTCTGTCAAAACGGATATACTGATGATAAGAATCTAGATACACGGGAAACCATTGATTCAAATATGAATGATTTGGAAGGCTGGCTTTCTATCCTGACCGCAGAGACAATCGCGGATGTGGAGCGCGTGATCAGACGCTATCCGTGGAGCGAAACGATATTCCGTGAAATGAGTACATATGTTAATAAACCTGAGGAGGTGATTCACATGTTTTCAGAAGCGTTAAAAATTGCAGATAAAAATACAGTGAAATACATGATTGAAGAACTGCAGGATGAATTACAACTGGCTGAAAAAAAGCAAAAACAGGAAGCGGAATTGCGAAAGCAAGAGGAAGAAAAACAAAAGCAGGCTGAAGATGAATTACAGCGATCAAAAGAAGAAATTGCGCAGTTGAAAGCATTGTTAGCTAAAAAGCAATAATCCAGAATGGCACCGTTTTATGACGGTGCCATTTTATATCAAATAATTATTTCGTATTCTCAGCTTCACCGATACACAATCGTCTCCTGTGTCTCCCCGGTATTCCGGTTCCAGATTACCCGCATATCCACACCATCTTCATAATTGCCCGGTCCCAGATCATAGATAATGAAATCATCACTCACCACCAACGATTTTATGCTCTTATTCTCATCCGGGTTAATCGTAAACAGTTCGACTTCCGACTCACCATCGAACGATCTGTATTTTATGCAGACGCCATCATCCACGCTCTGTGCATAAAAGGCATCTCCTTTATAAACATTCAGGCAATACACGTCAGACGCAATCTTCTCCAATTCCTTTTCCTCTTCATTCCAAACCTTTAATTGATGATCCAATAAAACTACCGCATTGTCTGATAGTTCATATCTGCTTCCATAAATAACGCCCTCATATAAATCAAAAAGTTCCGTATCTATATTAAGCAAGTGCCGCATACGTCCAACCTCCATCGGCTGACTCCAATCCCATTTATCCAGATTCAGACAATAGTATTGGCGCGCTTTTTGAAGCACCAGATGATGACTCCGGAAAATGGATTCTCAAACAGCCGGTTCTTTACCTTTTGTGCAGAATGTCGTTTGTAAAATACCCCGCCGCCAATAGCACAGGCAACAAGTATCATTGCAAATATAATTATCTTTTGTTTCCGGCTTAGAGACATCCCTTTCTCCCTTCAATCTATCGTCATCCAAATCCGATCACATACTTTTCCCTCCATTCCGGTATAGGTGTCGCAGAATGAAAAGATAATCGTGCAGGTTCCATATTCATAGTAAAGTTCCTTCATTGAACTAATCTTTTTTTCTTCATCTGGTTTTCCCATCGCTGCAAGTATCTCCTCATACGTGCTCGTCTGACTGAGTCCATTGCACAACATAAATTGCTCATCGAACCATATCGTATGAATCGGACAATTCACAGCGGCTGTCTCCTTCGTGCCTGTATTGATTACCGATACATCAAACTCACCCTTAAAATCACGCGCCTCCATCTTGCAGATCGCTGTCTCATATGCCTTATATCCATCTATCATCAGAGAGGCTGGTTTTCCCAGCCTGATCTTCGCGTCACTGTCATTCATGCTGTACCCTGCGTCATACAGATCTGTCATTGTACACGGAAATGTCATAACCTTCCCGGCAATCGCAAATTCCATACTGGATGCATCCTTCGTCGTAAATGGAATGTCCGTATAAGCAACGGGCTCTTTCTCTTTTCGAAGGCTTACCTTCTCCGATGCCTCAGGATCTGTCAGGAACCAAACGACAAAGCCGATTACTCCAAGTATGATCACAACCATGATCACTTCTCTGATCGTACGCTTTACCTGCCTTTTCTTCTTTGCCTGCAAGTCCTGCATGAACTGCTCATAGACTTCATCTCTTTCGGTATTCTCTTCCATTGCTATTCCTCCCATGTTTACCGGTACGCGATTGTCTGCTGTATCTCTCCAGTATGCCGGTTCCAGATCACCCGCGTATCGACAGCTTCTTGCTCCCTTTGACACTAATCACCCACATTTACCCACATCACAGGTCGAACGCCGTTATAAGAATCTGGATAGTCCTGATCCCATTTTCCCTCGTATCCAATCACTAAGATCGTGTAATCCTTCATACCCGTTGACCGCAGCATCCACGGTAACCGCTCCGTACCATCAGGCAGATGTCGGAAATATGGATACATCGCTGGAAGCTCCTCGATTATAAGATCTGTAAATATCGCTTTCCGCTTCTGCAAAACTGCCCTCGATGGTCTTCGTCCAAGGCCAGATGCATCCGTTAAGCGATTCCCATAATATTGCTCCGCTTCCTTCCAGCTCAGCAGGAATATTTTATCTTTTGTATCCGGTCTGCTCTCCCGTACCTGTACATCCCCGGATGGGTCTACATGCGCAGCAAATCCCACCGTAGACGGATTCTCCAACGTTGTCTCCCGTATACTTGCCTGCTCTGTCTCGTCAAATGCCTCTGCATAGAACTCCTGATTCAGCCATGTCCGTATCTCGGAATCCTCCCATATCACACATTTACGGCTATCCGAAAATCGCTGATAGGCGATCACATCATGCGATATCAGCAACACTGCATCCCCATCCTTATCCAGCACATCCCAGCAGATCGGGTCCTCTGTCTCTGCATCTCCATCCTGTTCATACGTTCCCATCTGCACAATATCTCCAATTTTTGCATCTTTCAGTACCACTGTTTCCAATGCTTCTGTCGTAGCAGGTTCTGGTTCCTCTGTATTGGATTCCTCTGTAATTACCTCGGTTGACTCCGCCTGTTTTACACACCCACTTAATAAAAGCATTGCAAATGCGAGCATGATATACCATTTTTTCATTCTCTATAACTCCTCATACCGAACCTGTCTACGTCTGTTCATTCTCTGATTTCTTCATTCCACAGTTGCAGATAAATATATGATCTGAGTCCTCTTATTTGTAACTAATAGATTTCCATTTCCCTGTATGCCGGTTCCATATTATACGTACATCCACATTCTCTCCATATTCATAATTTTGACCATACTCTGACGATCCAAGATCATAGATGATAAAATCCTCGCTGACGGCCAACGATAATATCCTCAATTTCCCATCCGGATTCACCGTGAGCAAATCTTCTTCCTCATCTGACGTCAAAGATTTGTATTTTATCGTGTACGCATGATTCTCAGCATTTTCCTGCACATAATAGACGGCATCCTGATAGATATTTATGCATTCAATATCTGTCTCTTCTTCTATTGCTGCATTCGCATCCTGCAGCCGCTTCGGAGAATGCTTGGTAACACCACTGATCATCCAATTATAAAAAGTATCTGCGTCCAGCGCATACACATATTTCAAAACACGCATCTGATCAAAGTCGATAGGCGTGCTCCAGTCCCATTTACGCATATCCAGATAACGTACTTCATTATGATTTGCCAGCAGCAGATAATGCTCCCGGATTCCAAACATCCGAAAAATACCATTACCTCCAGTATTCTCATAGATAACCTGCGCACTGCTTCCATCCTTTGTTATACGATACACCCGCTGACCGATCATGATATAGAAATGCTCATCATAATAATAAAGCTTGGAATTCACGTCATAATAGATGGCTTCTTCATCTTCAAATTCGTAAAACTCCTCATACGTTCCATCCGGGGAAAGACGATATATGACGTTATTTCCACATTTCTCTAATTTTTCTTTTTTATCATAATTCCCCAGCTCCACGACACTTCTGTACAGATATACATAGCCATCCACAACCAGCGCATCCGCCTTGTAGTTTCCATATTGATATTCAATCTCTTTGTTATTGTCGAAGAAAAAGATATCCGCATGGTTTTTCTGAAATACGATAACCACCACCAGCAACCATGCGAGTAAAACGATACTTACGACTGTAATAAGAACATATAGTTTTATTTTTTTCATTCCTGTAACGCTTGCCCCTCTCCGTTTTCATCACCTACATCGATCCACATAGCCGGACGAACCCCCTGATAGTAATCTGCCATACATTGTGAATAATACCCGTCCCCTCGAATAATGGAGATTTGATTCTGTGACTTTCCAGTTGACCGCAACATCCACGAAATCCCTTCCGATACATCTGGAACACTTGTCACGAATGGTACTTTTTCACGCACGCGCTGTTGCTCTATCTCTTCGTAGCGCTGTAAAACAGCCTTGCTTGGTTTGCATAAAAGTGCTTCTGCTTTTGGTAATTTGTGCCCATAATACCGCTCGATTTCCTTCCAGCTCAGCAGGAATATCCGATCCGTCGTATCCCCCCTTGACTCCTGATTTGCCTCATCTACTCCTGATGTGACGTATCCTTTGATACGCGCCTGTGTTTCCTTATCAAATGCGTCCGTATAAAACTCCTCATTCAGCCATGTCCGTATCTGGGAATCCTCCCATATCACACAATTGGGGCTGTCAGAAAACCGCTGATAGCCAATCACGTCATGCGAGATAATCAATATTGAATCCCCGTCCTTGTCCAATACATCCCAATAGATCGGGTCCTCTGTCTCCGTATCCCCGTCCTGCTCATAGGTTCCCATCTGCACGATATCACCAACTTCTGCACGTTTAAGCTCGACCGTCTCCAATACTTCTGCTTCCACTGCAGCGACCGTTGTCGCCTCTGTGGATTCTGTGCTTTGCTGTGCACACCCGCTGAGCAGGCACAGAATCACGAATCCCAATACACCTGTTTTTTTCATACCTTTATTTTTCTGCCTCATACCGCTCCTTGAAATATGCAAGCAGCTCCTTATAATCCTGCATAGAATGATAGAAGCGAACCGTGTCTGTATATTCACTGCCATTCCATTTATATGCATACGTAACTACGAAACAGGCACCCGGATTCTTGAACTTCAGAATCTTCTCAACCGGCAAAGCCACCTGCTCAAAGGTACCGTTCTCGATCATCTCCTGAAAAACCGGCTTCTCCTGAATACGCTTCAACAGGAAATCCTTATGCTGAATCATCTTGATTGCTTTCTGCTCCATGTCTCGGCTACCCATTGCCTGTCCGACATGTGTTACACTTACCCCCTGCGCCTGGACAGTGTGAACTCTATATGCACCCAGTCCGGTTGCTCCCAGAAAAGCATCCTTATTCAAATGTACAACATACGCATGTTTCGCATTATCAATCAACACCGCATGTAACACATCGGTATATGTAATAAGCTTTCTCTTATAATTTGTCTTGTAGATCAGACAGCAAATCAGCACGACAAAGCTTACGACTCCCAGTATCGTGTTTACCTTTCCATCCTCATAGTCGCCAGTCACTGTCATCCATGCAGTATACAGAAGTCCGCCAATCGATGCCAGCAACAGCACCAGCCATGTCAGAAATCCCGGAACTGACATATTCCGTATCGTTCTCGGTGGATAGCTGTACAGCTTCATATCCTGTGCGCTCGCAGGTGTCTCCCATTTTCTCTGATCCCAATTCACATCAAATAGTTTTTCTTCGCTCATCCCGTTACCTCTTTCCAATGTTTTTTTCATTCTACCGTCTGCATAACATTTTTTCGATTCATTTTCCGCGAATCGAAGATTTTTTCCGTTAACCCCAAGTTTTGCATGATTCCCTGTTCATTACAATTCATCTGTCCGTTTTTGCATAATCAGATGCAATTTTTGCATGAATCAAGTTAAATTTTTCAACAGCCGATTAAAATGATTATATACTATATTTTGTCGCTATACAATAACGCAAATATATTTTGTGGAAATATATTTGTGGGCACACAAAAAAAGAGGTGCTCTGCACCTCTCTCTTGTTTTCCTGTTTACTTATGCTTCCTTCTGCAAATTCCGTATCACGATCTGCTCCTGATTATAAATATGTTCCTTCATAATCTTCTGTGCTGTCTCTACGTCGCCCTTCAAAATCGCCTCTGTAATCTGATCATGCTCCCGGATCAGATTCTCATGATACGAAAAATCCTTAACATATTCAAACCGGTATCGATACACCTGTTCCCGCAGATTCATCGCAATCGTAATCAGCTTCTGGTTCTTCGATGCCCGGTAGATTGTGTTGTGGAAACGTTCATCCCCCTCCACAATTGCCTGCACATTTCCTGATTTGACCGCTTCACGAAATGCCACGCATGCCTGTTTTATCTCTGTCTTATCATCCTCATCCAACCGCTCGCAGGCAAGCTTGACCGACAATGAATCAATTGCCATTCTAACCTCCAAGGCATCTTTTAAGTCACGCACTGTAATCTTCGCAACCTCCGCACCTTTCCGCGGAATCATAACAACCAGACCTTCCAGCTCCAGCATCCGGATTGCCTCACGTACCGGTGTCCGGCTGACACCAAGCTTGTTCGCCAGTGTAACCTCCATCAGACGCTCTCCCGGCTGCAATTCTCCCTGTATGATTGCTTTGCGCAATGTATGAAATACAACCTCCCGAAGTGGAAGATACTCATCGATATTCATATCCAACTTCATATCTGCTACCTCCTTACCTTCCTGTCAAAACTTATCCATTCAGATTTCCATTACCTTCTTCGTTCCCCATATACATCATAAATAATTTTATCGTGTATACAATATACATTACTATGCATAGACAAATATTTCAAGCATATTTTTTATTTCTACCAGAGTATTTTTCTCAAAAGGTATGATTATTTCTCACGATTCTGCAAAAATCTCAGCCAACTCTAACACGGCTGTGTCACATATACCTCGGAAAGTCCGTACTGCTGCCGGATTTTCTCTGCCGCCTGCTCTGCAGTCGCTTTCTCTGTATATAAACCAAACACCGTCGGTCCGCTGCCGCTCATGATCGCATTTTCGGCACCAGACTCTTTCATTGTCTGTTTGATCTCCTCGATCTGCGGGTAAAGCTTCGTTGTGACTGTCTCCAAGACATTTTCCATGCGGCTTGCCACACCGGACAGATCTCCCTGCTTCAGCGCGTCCACCATACCCGCAACATCCGGGTGGTGCTGCAGCTCGTTCGCATGCAGGTTCTCATATACCATCTTCGTCGATACAGCGATTGGCGGCTTTGCCAGCAGAATATAACAATCCGGCATCGGTGCAAGTGCTGTCAGCTTCTCACCGATTCCTTCTGATAATGCAGTTCCCTTCATGATACAGTACGGAACATCTGCGCCAAGCTTTACTCCATATTCCATCAGCTTATGTTTTGGAATCTGAAGATCAAAGATCTTATTCATTCCGATCAGCGCTGCTGCCGCATCT
>OLIS01000391.1_pt1 | contig 33897 bp, 58 predicted proteins | sample 1601351 | NCBI WGS metagenome assembly OLIS01 (sample SAMEA2452122, study PRJEB22498) | human gut metagenome | biome: human feces; feature: human gut; material: feces | place: Australia | collected 2012
AACGATAAAATTCCTCCAAGTGCGGAAGGAGAGTACTATTAATGGCTAACAGAATTATTGACGACGTGAATCTGAAGAATATTGCCAATGCAATACGAAATAAGAAAGGTACTGCAAATCAGATGCTGCCTAGTCAGATGGCAAATGAAATCTCATCTATAAAAACTGCAACATCAAGTGGTGGAACTGATACAAGTGATGCAACAGTTAATGCAAGTGATGTACTGGCAGACAAGATTGCCTATGGTGCAAGTGGTCGTATTGTCGGTAGTATGAAAAATAACGGAAGTCAGAAAATCAATGTGAGCAGTGCTAACACGTCTTACACTATCAGCAAAGGCTATCATGATGGCTCTGGGAGCGTGCAAATCAGTTCTGCAGACGCTTCTAAATTGATTGCTTCAAACATAAAGAGAGGTATTACTATTCTAGGTGTTACAGGTTCTTATCAAGGCAGTGCATCGAGTAGTGGCATTCAAGTCAAAACAGGAACTACTACTTCAACATCTATTTATACAGGTTTAAGTTCTATTGATAAGTTCATTATGTATTCAGATACGATTTTGTCGGAAGGACTTGTCAATGTTGTATACGACAGTTCCAAGTCAGCCGTAACGTTAACTGTATGCGGTGGCTATAACAATTTTGTCAAGCAGTGCAATGTAATGACACAGACAACAGGATATTCTGTAAGTGGCGGAACATTCCAATGGACAGACAATTCCTCTTTAGGAAACTTCATGTATGATGCGACATATAATTGGATCGCTGTAGGAAATTAGTTATGTCAGTTTTCAAAGCAGTAGATATTTTAAACCCTTATGCAAAAAGCGATAAAGTTTTAAACATTATCTTAGACAGTCAGTCAGATGCGTATAGCCTGAGCAACCTTATTTACGAAGCAGGAACATATGTTTTTGCAATATGGGTAAAGACTGATAGCAACAGTACTGTCAACTTTAAGATTTTAGGAACTGATGTATCATTTGAAGCCACAGATTCATGGCAACTATTCACAAAAAGAATCGATGCAGATAACTCAAACAAGTCTATAGAAATTAAGCCACAGGTAAATATAAATTCGTACTTTTATGAAGGTTTTCTTTCAAAAGGAACAACTTTTACAGGGTGGTCTCCTGCACCAGAAGATATAGATGCGGATATCAGCAATGCTCAGTCATCGGCAGATAAGGCTCAATCAAGTGCAAATGATGCACAAGCTAGTGCAAATAATGCACAGCAAGCAGCATCAAATGCAAGCAGTAAGGCAGATAAGGCTCAATCAAGTGCAGACAATGCAGTGAATGCTTCTCAGCAGGCAACGCAGAAAGCTAAAGAAGCACAGGACAAGGCAAACAGTGCAAGTAATCTAGCTACTAATGCTTTGAATGATGTGAACAATATTTCTCAAATCGTGAAAATTGATTCACAAGGTGTAAGAATCTTGGAATCAGTAAATTCAAATAATTACGTACATCATAGAAGCGATGGTTCTCATTTCTATACAAATGGTTTAGAAGATGGATTGATTGGGCCAGACAGTAAAATAAACAATTTAGCAGTCAAAGATTTCTTTATGAGAGGGGCACATAGAGAAGAACTTGCGATTGTATTAGGTCAGCAAGCAACAGTTTGTTATTGGATAGGAGATATTGTGTAATGGCAACAGAAAGACGTTCACATGCACTATCTACCTATTCATCAATCCATGTTTACGCAGATGAAACTACGGTTGATATAGCGAATAACCGATCTTATATTTCTACTGAATTGTGGATTTTAGGTTCCAGTTACTCAGCTTATAACGTTGACTGTAATGTTACTGGCGGTGGGGGATACACCAATTCGCATTTGACAGCGAATGGATGGGTACAGCTAGTAAGTGGTGGCTTCTGGGCTCCTCACAATGCCGATGGAACAGGTTCAGCTACAGTCGGCTCATATTACTCATCTGGATATGGGAATATGCCTTATGGAGAGTTTACTTTAACTCTCAGTACTATCCCAAGAGCTTCACAGCCATCTATCAATACATACCCTAATAACAGTCCAGATATTACTGCAGGGGTTGCATGTACTATTCACATGAATAAGCATGCAAATTTCACGCATAAAGTATCATACTCATTTGGGAAAAAGAGTGGAGTAATTGCTACAGGAGTTGTAGATAATTGCTCATGGACTCCACCAACATCATTGCTTGACCAAATTGGAACAGCAACAGTTGGATATGGTGGAATATCTGTTGAAACATATAGTGGTTCTACAAAGATTGGAGAAACAAAAACATGTAATTTCAATCTGCATGTGCCTAATGATTCAAATCCAATTATTGGAGATATTTCACTTGTGGAACAGCACGAAGGAGTTAAGGCAAAGAATGATAGTGTTACTGTTCAACAGATATCTAGAAAATTTGTATCTGTTCCTGTTACTGCAAAGTACTCAACAAGTATCAAATCTGTAGTCTGTGACGGTGTTACATTAACTAACAACAATGGAACCTATACAGGCTATGTAAGCAACAAGTCTAATGGAACGTATACAGTAATAGCTACAGACAATCGAGGTCTGCAATCAACAGGTACTGTAAAGCAGACGTATTATGCTTATTCAAAGCCATATGTTACAGCTTCGTTAAAGCGTGAGAATGATACATCACAGAATGGCACATTAAGTGTTAGTGGTACATACTCTACGATATTGAGCAACACTGTAAGAATGAGCATCAAACGTAATGATGCAAGCAGTGCAACATCTGTAATACCAATGTTAAGCAATGGAAATATAAGTTTCAGCGAAGCATATACTGATTTGTATTACACACTGTCATTCTCAGTTACAGTAACAGTTACAGACAGCTTTGGTGAAAGCGTGTCAGCTACTGCTTATTTAGGTGTTGGGCAGTACGCATTCGCAATGATTAAGCAGGGAGTTGTCCTTGGGCCAGACAGTTATCTGTTCGACAAGCAGAATGTAATTAGGTCTATATTAGATTTCTTCTACCCAGTAGGTACTATCTACACGACAGAAGATAAAGACTTCAATCCAAGTACAAGATGGGGTGGAAAGTGGGAACTGATTAAAGATCGAATGATAATTGGTGCAGGCAATTCATACGCAGTTAAGTCTACAGGTGGAGAAGCAACGCACACATTAACAGGAAAAGAAATTCCACCTCACAACCACACTTCCCCCGTTCGCATCCAATGGTATAACGAAGTGCGTAATGGTGTAATGTTTACAGGGTTTGGTGCATCAAATGCACAAGTAGACTATCAAACACAATATACAGGGTATGCAGGGGAAGGACATGCACATAACAACCTTCCACCATACTACAGTGCTTATATTTGGAGAAGAACAGCGTAAAGGAGAAGTATGAAGTTAAGATTATTTGATAAAACAGAATTAAGTGTAATTGAATACAATACAGAAAATGATTTGAGATTTGTACTTAGCGATACAACAATTGAAGATTTGAAGAAGGTATGCACTACAGAGAATTTAGCAACGGTTCAGTTAGTAGATACTTTAAATCACATGGTTTACGGAGAGTTCAATATTGATGGTTCTAGAGAGACTTCTATTGAATCTAGTGAACAGATTATCGCAGAATATTATGACAGAATCTTAGGCAAAGAGATTACGTTGAATACAGAATCAAATCTAATCACAATTCATCTGCAGGAAAGAACGCTTGCAGACAAGATTAGCGAACTGTCGGAGCAGCTTACTCAGGCACAGGCAGATATTGCATATATTAGTGTTCTGTCTGATATCGACACGACAACTACTGAGGAGGAACCATCAAATGAAAGCAGTATTTGAACTAGCTAAGAAGTACTACCCAACTTATTGGAGTAAGGAACGATTAGACGTTCTCCTTGCCAAAAAGAAACTAACTCAGGAAGAGTATGACGAGTTGATCGAAAACGGTCAAAATGGAAATTAATATTATGTTTGTTAGATTAAAGAAGCTAAAAGAACAGAATGCATGTGAAAAATGCAAATATTATATTTCCAAAAATAAAACTTGCCAATCAAAGAAAGTACAAGTTTACGATGGAACAATTACGTGGAAAGACAGACTTTTCTGTAAACCATGTGAAAACGTAGAAGACGGTTATGAAAAATGCCATGATTGCAAGAAATTTGGAACACCAGAATGTCCTACATCATCGAAATGCTTGGCGTTTGATAGCAGACCATATTTCGAGTCAAAACATTAAATGGAGGCAAACAGAAATTAATATGTCAGCTATTGATAGAAACATTACACAATATGAAAACTGGCTTACCAAAGCCGAAGAAGAGGAAATGGATCTTAAAAATAGGCTTGCTGATATTACGGTTCAGAAAGCAATCTATAGATCAGCTCTGTATACTCTCAGAGAAATGAAGCGACAGGAACAGAAATTAGAAAATAATGGAGATAATTAATATGAGAATGAACGGAATTGACATTAGCAGTTGGCAACGCGACATTAATTTGTCAGCGATTAAAGCCGACTTTGTAATCGTAAAAGCAACTGAAGGTATTGGATATGTTGATAAATCATGTGACATGCTTTTCCAAAAGGCATTAAGCTTAGGTAAAAAACTAGGCTTCTATCACTTCGCTCGACCAACAAACGACCCAATTAGAGAAGCAGATTTTTTCTATGAAAACTGTCGTGGCTACTTTGGAAAGGGTATCCCTATCCTAGATTGGGAGTCAGGGAACACAAGCAACGTCACATGGGCAAAGAGATGGCTCGACAGAGTATATCAGCTTTCAGGAGTAAAGCCTGTAATCTACATGTCCGAATCCGTAGTCAACGCGAACAACTGGTCTGCAGTCGCTGCAGCAGACTATGGACTGTGGGTAGCAAAATATCGTGATAATAATCCTGATTATAACTACAATATGGCAAATGCTGGATCACGTCCGCATGTAAAGTGGTGGAAGTTCTACTGTATGTGGCAGTGGACAAGTTCCGGCCGTTTGAACGGCTACAACGGTAACCTGGATTGCGATGTATTCTACGGAGACCAGTCAACATGGGATGCGTATGTTGGCAAGTCAACAAGCGCAGCGAAGCCTCAGCCAAAGCCTGCTTCCAAGACAACTTCTCAGCTTGCAGAAGAAGTCATTGCAGGACAGTGGGGCAATGGAACTGACAGAAAGAAACGTTTGACTGCTGCAGGATATGATTATGATGCAGTGCAAAAAGTAGTTAATCAGAAGATGGCTGCTAAAAAGCAAACTGCATACGTTTACTATGTCGTTAAGCGTGGAGATACACTATCTGGTATTGCTTCCAAATATGGGACAACATATCAAAGACTTGCACAGATCAACGGAATTGCAAATCCTAACAGAATCTATGTAGGGCAGAAGATCAGGGTGAAGTAATGGAAATGTTAGAAAAAATCATTCCTTGGTCTATCAGTCTAATATCGTTGGTTATTCTGATTATTACATTCTTCAGAAACGGAAGAAAAGATCAAAAAGAAGATATCAAGCAGGAAGATACAAAGTTTACGGATATTGAAAAAAGTCTTTTAAAAGCAAATCTAAAGTTAGATCAGCTATGTGCAACTACTTCCGAAACAAGAACAGATATCAAGAGTTTAAATAAAGATTTAAACTCTCTAAGCGGAAGAGTGACACTTGTTGAGCGTGATCTAAAGACTGCTTTTGAAAAAATTGATGAATTGAAAGGAAAAATAGTATGAACTGGAAAGTAAGATTTAAAAACCCACTATTTATTGCTCAGATGATCCTTGCAGTACTGACACCAATCCTTGCTTATGCAGGTTTGACGGTTAAAGACCTGACTACATGGCAGGCACTTGGTGATTTACTAATGGGTGCATTGAGTAATCCTTATGTTCTTGGATTAGTTGTAGTCAGTGTATTCAATGCAGTGACGGATCCAACTACAAGTGGAGTTGCAGACAGTGAACAAGCATTGACATATACAAAACCTAAAGAATAGAGTAAAGCCAGGTGCAATGCCTGGCTTCTTTTTTATGTATAAATACAAAAAAACCTCTGAAAATCAGAGGTTAATCTCACTCGATAATATCATTAGTTCGAATGAGTATTTGTAGGCAGGGCTTGAGGCGTCATACTCGAACTCTGAATTATTCAGCTGTTCTGCACGTATCGTTGCACTTGGTCCAAGAAGATTTGAATTGATGACGATATGATCATCATAAAGATATGCACTGTTCAAGAAACATTCAAACAGTTTGTCTTTATCTTCTGCATTGCTTCTGACTTGTTTGGACCAGTAAACAAAATCTTCTTTTGTAATAACGATCTTGCTGTTCACTTCTTCATCTTTAATTGATTGGATCAGTTCATCTTTCTCTGCTTCAAGAGCAACCAGCCTATCTTTTGTAGAAGAAGTGATAATACCTTGCTCAATAGCACTCACAAGATTGCTGATTCCTCTTTCTGTTTCTTTCAGTCTCGTTTTGAGATTATCCAGCACGGAATTGTCATTCAGTTTTTTCTTCTGGTGCTCCTCAAAGCGAACAGCCAGCAGCTCAATCAATTTATCATCTGATAGCCTTTTGGCCAGTTCATCATAGATGATATTTTCAACTACATCTTTCGAAACTCTCTTTTTGCAGTCACGGCATGCGTAATAATAATATTTTCTATTTGTTTTGCTTGTACCATATTCTCCAGTCATGTAGCCACCACATTGGCCACAGAAGAGTTTGCCTGTCAGATTGTAAATAACTGTTTCTTTTGCTTTTGGCTTTAATGATTTTTTCATATTCTGAACTCTCATATATGTAGATTTATCTACGATCATAGGCATTCCACCTTCACAGATATAGTCTTTGTAGATGTAGGTCCCTGTATATTTAATACTCTTTAGGATTCTGTATATAGCCTGCTTGGTAAACTTTTTGCCAAGAAAGAGATATCCATCATGTACTAAATCTCTTGCAATATCTGCACCAGTCTTGCCTTCGACTCTTTCATCAAAGATCCGTTTAACAACTGCTGCTTCGTCTGGATCCAATTCATACGTTCCATCTGTTGCAGTTCTGTAGCCGTAGATTCTCTTTCCAAGTGTTTTGTGTTCTAAAGCTGAATCAAGATTTCCACGTTTTACATTTTCTGAAAGGTTAGCAGAGTAATATTCGGCCATTGATTCCATCAAGCCTTCCATGATGATACCTTCTGGTCCTTCAGAAATTGCTTCCATGGCAGAATATACACGGACTCCATTCTTCTTCAGTTTACTTTTATATATGGCCGAATCATATCGGTTACGAGCAAAACGGTCAACTTTCCAAACGATAACAGCTGTAAACTTTTTAGATTCTGCATCTTTTATCATCTGCTGGAAGCCTGGACGTCTGTCAGTAGTACCGGTACGTGCTTCGTCTGTATATTCTTTGATGACTTCAAGGCCTAGCTTTTCTGCATATGCACGACAGTCTCTTATCTGGCCAATGATTGATTCTTCACGCTGATTTGAAGAGGAATAGCGTGCATAAATTACTGCTTTTTCAGACATATGATCATCTCCTTTCGTTGTTTGTGTTATACTTCTTTCGTAACTACGGCAATCCACTACATGTGGTAACAATGGATTTCAAGAGAGCGCTGTGTTTGGCAGTGCTTTCTTGCTTTTTAAATTTGAAATATTAATCTTTGTATGATATATATCATTTACCGATAGGTTAGCCTATGACAGGTCGATAGCTGATAGATGACTAATATGGTTAAGCGTATGTTAAGTACGTCTCCTCAGCTAGGGTAGAGCCACTGACTTGTTCAGTGGCTTTATTCGTTCTTTAAATTATTATGAACTGCTCTAAAATGCGAAAAGGAACCGTACATTTAGCAAGGTTCCTTTTCATCCCGATTGGGATTTCTCTGTGCAATTATTTTAGTACCTTGCCAAGATATGTCAATTTTGCTTAATTTCATAAAGTTATTTTGATTCACATGTATACAAAAAATAGGGGTTCGTGCCGAAGCCGAACCCCTCAAAAAATCTTTCGATTTTTTTCAATGTGTAATTATACTATGCTAATTCTTCAAAATTGTCAAATATTTTTTGAAGAAAAGCAAAAGTATTTACAATGAGTTCATTAGCACTATAATAGTCTAAATTTTCTAACATTCTAACTTCTAATCTAATTAATTCTAGTTTTGTGGATGTTCTTAAATCTTTACTTGTCACTATCCTGTTATATGTAAATAATACTGTAGCAATTTGCAAGATTCTTTGATTGTTCAATCGTCTTAATTTTCTATCATACGAGATTCCTAATCTCGATAGTGCTTTTAAAAGCGATCTGTTCGGATTTAACTTGTTTCTACTTGGTCTTAAATCGTTCAACATGCAATTGTTGTGTGCTACTGCATTTCTAACGGATTTACAGGTTTTTAAGAGATAATGCGTATCTTTCATTGTTTTGTCATTATATCGTTCACTGCAAAACTTATAAAAGTCAATCAGCGAACCAAATGGAACAAGTTCCATAAATACCCAAACAGGTATTATTGCATCTTTTGAATCAGACAAATATTTTTCATATAGATCATGGCAATATACGGAAGATTGAGATCTTTTTAACTCCGACAAAAGTACTTTTCTTCTTTCTTCTGATAATATATTAAAATAATCAGATACAATAGAATAACCATTTTCATTATGTGATTCAAAAAGGGATAATAATTGCATCTTTGTGTAATGTTCAATATCCATTACCATTTTAGACAAAACATTTCTCAATTTCATATCTATGATTGCTAAATCTTTTAAATAAGCAAAATCTAATGAAACATAAAGCAACGAGTTATCAACTTTTCTTTTACGATAATTTTTTCTATAAGAAGATATTCGAAACAAATTATTGTTAAAGCGTAAATAATCTTTTGCTTCTTCTTCACTAATGCAATTGAAAGTTATTCCTTTATCTTTTAGATGTTGTATTTGTTCATCTGCTCGAAGCAGTGGCTTTTTAATTTCTTCTTCCATATTCATTTTTCCTCACTTTCTCTTACACGTTTCTTTTTAATTGCCATTGACTAGTTCGGTGGCTTTATTCGTTCTTTCAATTTTTGCTAATTCGTTATAAAACTGTATAGCAGATAGGCCAATATGGTCAGGTAAGAGGGTACTGAACCGAAAAGTTCGGTACCCTTTCCCGTTTGAAATATTAATCTTTATATGATATATATCATTTACCGATAGGTTAGCCTATGACAGGTCGATAGCTGATGGATGACTAATACAGTTAAGCGTATGTTAAGTACGTCTCCACAGTTAGATTGGGATTGTTAACAGCAATCCTTTTTCTATTTTGCAAGCATGTCTATGCCGATGTTTTGCCACCAATTTGCCACTGATTTTCCATTTTCCATATCTACACCATTTTGTCCCCATATTATCCCCATTTTTACCCATTGACTTTTTTAGGCAAGTTACTTACTAAACTAGGTTACTAAGTTTGGTTAAAGCAAGCTGATTTTAGACAGTTCTGTATGGCAAACGGAACATTTTGTATCGATTTGCCAATTGATAACGTAAAATGTTATAATCTTAATGTAATCTGTTTATTAAGCAAATCGCTTAATGCATCTTCTGTCACGATATCGTGACAGTTTTTTTATTAGGTAATAGCCGAAACAAACGACCGCATATTTGCAGTTGTTTTTATTTATCAACAACACCTAAAAGAGTGTCAATTGCCTTTTGAGTCGGCTCTGGTGCTTGCCTGTAGTTTTCTATAATTTGGATTTCGTGAGTATTTATAAGTGTTAATGAATTAGGAGAAATTCCATCTAACCCCATTAAGGCTGATGGTGTTGTTTCCAAAGCTTTTGCAAATGCAAAAATTTTCGATTGTGGAAGGTCGATTTGTCCTTTTTCTATCTTTGCAATCATGCTTTTATCTGCATATCCAAGTTTATTTGCTAACTCGGTCTGTGTTAAATTTAATTTATTTCTTCTTTCCTTAATATTGGTATATAAAGCTAGCATATTATCAATTTCCTTTGCAATAACAAAATATCATTAATTGTAAAATGATTCAGCAATTTTATGAAAATGGTTGACACAAAATCAACACCGAGATATATTATTTGTAGGTTGAATAAATGCAACCTACGAAAGGGGTATAAATGGCTGATATTGAATTGCTGAAAAATAAAATTAAAAGCAGCGGAATGACAATGTCTTCTGTGGCCAAGAAATCTGGAATCGTAAGAGAAACATTATACAATCGTTTAAATGGAATCGGAGAATTCACGGCTTCTGAAATCGTTGGGCTTTCAAAAACATTACGGCTTTCGGTTGAAGAAAGGGACCAAATTTTTTTAAACGAAAAGCTGCATTAAATGCAACGAATGCATTCCAACTCTGAAAGCTGCACATTAATAGTACTTGTATTTTCTCCCGACAGATTGTTTACAGTGTGCAGCTTCCAGGGTTGGAACAATCATCTCTCATGCAATGTCAATAATCTGGATCATATTGATTTTAGCATGTGGAAAATTTTTTAAGGTACATTAAAAACAGAAACGAAAAGGACTTATGGAATTATGGCAATCTGAATGTCATTATTTCAGAATTCGGCGATGATGCCTAGCCGACTACTCACGAAAGATTATTGGCATTGCATGAGAGATGAAAAAAGGTATCCATGCACAATGGATACCAAGGTTGAAGTTGATTCGGAAAAACTTCTCCTACATTCTACCACACAGAAAGAAAGGAAAACTATATGGAAGTTACATTTAATTATGCAAATTCTGAACCTGATGAAGTAGACCAGGACTGCATGATCAGATTCATCTGCAAAATGATTGCGGAAAGAAAGAAGGATCCGGTATACATGGCTGGATTTGAAAAGTGGAAAAAGGAAAGAGAGGAGCAGAACAGTGGAAGACAAACAACTGATATGTGACTGTGCTGCTCATGCATTGAAGCAGACAGATGCGTTCAAAGACATCATCAAGATTGATTATTATCAGTCAAAGGAATCAGATGAATCACACGTAGTTATTCACTATCAAAGCGGAACACGTATTATCTGTACAACTATGGATAGCGGCTTTGAACTGCTCAAAGATATCATCAACCATGTAGGAGGCTGACTATGGAAATCGCAGAAATTGTAAAGAGAAAAAATGCAGCACAGAAATACGTGCATGACAATCTGGATAGAAAAGAAATCATTATGCAGCTTGCTGAAGAAGCGTCAGAGTTGTCGCAGTCATGCCTCAAATACATCCGTGCTTTAGATGGAAAGAATCCATTCACAGAATTTGATCCAGAGTTTTACATGGATCGAATCATTGAAAGATATTCTTGTGTTCTAAATGCTGCTGAAGCTGCAAGAATCTGGGCCGACTTTGAAACAATGTTAATCAAAGCAGAGCGCTGGGCAGAAAGACTAAAGGCATTAAAAGAAAGTGAAGGTGCAGATCATGAATGAAGAAAAGGCCCTGGAGGTGCATCATTTCGATAAACCGTTAGAGATTCCATCTTTCGCAAGAAAGAAAACTGTCGAGGAAGAACCAGTGCAGACTATCAGCAACAGTGATGTTGCATTGATCTGCTTCCTGACCATCGCAATTCTTACGCTTGTGGCCATTCAGCTGGGAGTCTTGATGCTATGACAGTTATCACAAGAATCAAGTTCCTGGAAGAAAGGAATGAAGTACTTAGAAGAAAAGTTGTCGATCTTGAAGAACTGAATGCAAAGCAGTTTGATGCACTGCACAAGTCTGAACTGAAAATTCAGCAGCTCGAAGCAGAGAATGCTGCATTGAGGTCACGCGATGAAAGTTAACTGGAATCTATTGGAGGAGTTATTGAATATGCAGAAGAACTATCACCTGGATGCATATGCAGTTGATGCAGTGGATCAGCGCAGCAGACCAGTGCGCTTTGAAATCACAGACGGATGCAATGGAAAATACTGCATCCGGACAGAACATGATGAGGTCTACGTTGACAAAAGAGACTTAACCGATGTTCAGCTGCTCATTGCTGAAGAGTCAGCCAGATGAGGAAAGGAGAATAATGCCAAACCGAATACTGAGAGAAAGCATCTGCAGGAGTGACTCGATAGATCAGCTTTCATGGTTTGAAGAAGCTTTTTTCTATCGGTTGATCGTGAATGCAGATGATTATGGAAGGTTTGACGGGAGACCGGCGATTATAAGAGGATCCTGCTTCCCACTGAAAGATGTTAGATTCAGTCAGATTGATAGCGCCATTGAAAAGCTTGCCTCTGTAAATATGATCTACACATATGAGATAGATGGTAGAACCTATATACAGATTGTGAACTGGGGCGAATATCAGCAGGTCCGTTCTAAAAAATCGAAGTATCCTGCGCCTTTAAACTGTGAAAATGAAAATCTGATATCAAATGATATCAAATGCAATCAAATGATATCAGATGTTACCGTAATCCAATCCAATCCGAATACTAATCCGAATCCGAATACTAATCCGAATCCAAATATATATAGTGCAGCTTCACTGCTTGACGTGAAGGAATCTGATATTCTTTCGCCTCTTGAGTCCTGGTTCATCACTTTTTGGAATGCGTATCCTAGAAAATCGGGCAAAAAGAAAGCACATGACAAGTTTGTCAAAGTGTGCAAGACGGAAGAGTTATTTCACAAGATCATGAATGGAGTAAACAACACGGTAATACCAAAGGCAGCTGCAGACGGAACCACGAAATATATTCCGTTAGCAACAACATGGCTGAATGGCGAACGCTGGGAAGACGAACCGTACAGGCAGTCAAAACAGCAGAAGGGAGGGAACTGGTTTTGAATCGTGAAGAGACAAGACTGATATTAAACACTTTGAAAGTGAACTATCCAGGAAGCTTTCGCCAAATGTCGAGAGATGAGATGCAGGCAATGCTTAATCTGTGGTCTCAGCAGTTTGAAAAGCTGCCATACCAGGCAGTAGAACAAGCTGTTGGAAGTATCATTTCAACAGATACAAGGGAGTTTGCACCAAATGTCGGCCAAATCAAAAACAGGATCATGGAAAATATCGCACTGGATGTAGAACAGAAGGCAATCCATGCATGGGAGGACCTGCGTATGTTTATTCGCAGTACGTCATCATGGAACACAAAAGCCGAAGAAATGCCAATGTATGAAAAGCTCGATGTGATTACCAGAAGGATCTATTCGTATCGTGAAGCAAAGAGCCTTGCCTTATTCAGCAGTGACACGCTTGAATACAGAAGATCAGAGTTTATCCGTCTGTACAAAAAGCTGGCTGAAAAAAGAAACGAGGAACTGCTGATGAATGGGGACCTGGTTGAACTTGCTGATGGCAAAGAAAGATTTCTTTCGCTTGGATATGCAAGTGACGATATTCAGCAGATTACGTATGATCAGCCGGCAAGAGATATAGCTGGAGTTCTAGGTGCAGGAGAATCAAATGCTTGAATTTTATATAGGACTGATTTTTTTATGCATCCTCACAGTCTGCTATGCAGTTGCGGCTTTAGCTGCTGTTGGAATAATCAAAGAATGGATTGAAGACCTGGAATATGAGTTATGGAGAAAAAGATATGACAAGAAATAAATTGTCCGATCTGCAGAATTTGCTGTTTGCTGAACTGGAAAGACTGGATGATGAAGAACTGACAGATGAAGGTGTTCAGAAAGAGGCTCGAAGAGCGTCTGCTGTAAAGGGAGTGGCAGAAGAGATCATTAAGGTCAATCAGCTTGTTCTGGAAGCATCTAAGACTGCGCTTGAATATGGATTGAAGCAGGAAGAAAGCGACTCACTGATGATTGAACAAAGGACAAGCAAATGAATGGACATAGATACACAAGTGAAGAAGACCAGTGGCTGAAAGAATTTGCTCCTGGTCATCCGTTTAAAGTGATCCATGCTGAGTTCAACAAAAGATTTGGAACAGAAGTTACTTTATGCGCCATTGCAGGCAGAGCAAAAGTCATTGGAGCAAGGAATGGAATAGACGGCAGATTCAAAAAAGGCTCAATTTCTCACAACAAAGGAAAGAAGATGAGCAAAGAACAGTATGAGCGATGCAAGAATACGATGTTCAAGAGTGGCCACAGTCCTCACAACAGAAAACCAATTGAATCAGTAAGGCTTGTAGATGACTATTACATGATCAAAGTCAAAGAGCCATCTACCTGGATGACAAGGGCAAGATATGTGTATGAACAGGAACACGGAAAAGTTGCTGATGATACATATATTGTGCATATCAATGGAGACAAAGCTGATGACAGAATCGAAAATCTGATTGAGATGAAGAAGTCTGAAATTATTGCACTGAATGCAGAAGATTTTTTCGCAAAAGCAGACTGTGATGAAGCGAAACTTATTGCAATTTATCTTGCAAAGATCTCTGACAGAATAGGAGAAAGATAACTATGCAGAATTTAAAAAGCAGATGGATGCAGATTTCTGAAGATGACAGAGAAGAAGTCCTTGCAAACAGATTTGGATGGATGCTCAAAAATCTGCTTGAGTATGGGAACACACTTGTTCCAAACCAGGCAGTTCGAAAGAATGATATCTCTCATATATGCAAATCATTAGAGTACGACCTGTATACGCTCGGATTCGATGCAAATGTTCGTGTTACCAGGCACGAAGAAGTTGAAACAAATGACGTAAATTACATTGCAGAAGCAGAATTTTTGAATGGAGGTGAGCGGAATGGGAAACGCAGCATGCAGAAAAACAAGCGGGGAAGAAAAGTACTGTAAGTACTATGGCCAGCCTTACTGCAAGAATCCTCGTTCAATCGTGCAGGTTATAACTTCGAAGATTCCTGGTACTTTTCCGCCAGGCTGTCCTATGAAGTGCGAGTTTAATGACAGAAACAGAGCAAAATACGGAAGGGAGAATGATCATGAATAGTGAAATGTTTCTTACACCGAAGAATCACAAAGAAAGAATGGCTTTTGTTGAAAACAGCGATAACTGGACAACGTTCGATAATAATTCAGAATTGCTTGAGATGCGCTGCTTGTTTATTGGAGAGCAAACATTTGTTCGAATGCTTACATACGAGCAGGAGTTTCCTTCGTATGCTGATAATTCTGCAGACACAAAAGAAAACCCACCAAAATGGGTGAGACTGGATCAGTTTGAAATCAGAGAAGACGAGGAACATGTTAAATACCTCGTGCGAGTTACAAACACAGAGCTGTGTAATGTACTTGCAAAATATCAAAGAAAATTTAGAAAGGAGCTAGAGCAATGAATTATTATGAACAGATTGCTGAGATGTTAGGCGTGAAACTTGATGAAGAGTTTAAAACAAGTATTACGGAAGCTTACGTGTATAAGATTACAGAAGGTGGCCTTAGGCGTAGGTGTCACACGGATTCAGAGTGGTTCGGAAGTCCACCAGTTACATTAACAAATTTACTTAGAGGTGATTTCAGCGTTGTAAAACTACCATGGAAACCGAAAACAGGGGAACGTTATTGGGTTTGTAATCCATTCCAAACAACAGCTCAGCCTTCTATTTGGTTGCCGGATACCGATGACTTTTGCAGATGGAAGGCAGGAAACTGTTTTAGGACAAGTGAAGAAGCAGAAACCAAAGGCAAAGAGATTATGGAAGCAATTCAGAAGGAGTTCAAAGAAGCATGAATTACTGGAAACAATTTGCAGAAATGTTAGGGTTAGAACTAGGAGAAAAGTTTGTGCTAGTAGATGATGATGGCAAAAGAAGAGATAAGGATACATACAAAATCACAAAAGTTGGAGTTTACCACAGATCAGTAAATACTGACGCTTATCTTCTTGAAACGCCGACAACACTTTATCATCTTTTATGCGGTCATTACAAAGCAATGCCAGTGCCATGGAAGCCTGAGCAAGGCGAAGCATTTTGGTACTACTCAAAAATATGGGATCAAGCATTTTCTTCTGAGTGGGAATGTACACTTAGTGATTTGGTTTTTTGGAAGGCAGGCAACTGCTTTGAAACAAGAGAAAAAGCAGAAACTAAAGGCAAGGAACTCATGAAGCAACTCATGAAGGAGTTTAAGGAAGAATGAAGAATGCAAGTGAACAACTGAGCAATATTTTCAAATCTATCAATAAAGTTAAAAAGACTCTTCGAAGTAAAAAATATTGTTATGAAGATTGCAAAAGTGAAGAGATCAGGAAAATGTTTCTAATTGTTTTACAATCTGATTTATTTCTTCTGCGCAGCAGTTTGGACGATTGGATCGGTGCTGGTTGTCCAATGGAAGAAACCAGAAAAGAGCTGGAAGCTATGAAGCAGCCTGTAGAAAGACTTCATAAACTGCTTAATACGTGCACAGATATTTCTGACTTTAACGAAGTCGATGGGTTCAAGTGCTCAAACTGTGGAATCGAGATTACAGATTTCTGCAGAGTTGAACGCGATGAAGACGATGGATCTGAATCATATCATGAATTCATTCTGAAATACTGTCCAAATTGCGGAAGGTTCATTAAGCGAGATGAATGATATGTGGAAAATGTTTGAAAAAGGTCAAAGATCAGCAAATCCTTATGCATTAGAGGATCATGTGAATGAATTGATCCATATGGCCAAGCAAAAGACTGCGGGGCAAAACAGAAGTGACAACAGAAAAGATATTCCGTTTGAACTTCTGGACATGATTAAATGGGTGATCATATGTGAAGCGTGCTATCTGGTGCTGGATGAAAGATGGGACCGGGTTAAGGAGATATTTAAAGATGAGTGAAAATGAAAAAATGACAGAAACGGAAAAGTTTTTGAAAGAGATAGAAATAATAGAAGATACGCTTAAAGAAAATTTTGCTGAGCTGAAATGCTCTCTGCAAAAAATATTTGCATGTGAATGTGGAGGTCCTGTTCTGACAGAAAAGGAGCATAGCTATCTTTCTTCAATCATCAAACCGTTTCGAGATAGAGTGACTTACATTGGAATGTTTCCAGAAGGGGACTATAAATCTTTTATCGAAATTGGTATTGATGGAGACTTGGAAATTGCTCTTCCTTCATTTCCAAATAATCGGATGTATTTAGGAATGGAAATGGATAAAAAATACTCTCTAAAAAGACTCGGACTGTGAGGCTGATATGAAACTACAAAATTGTCCGAGATGTGGAAATTCAGTAAGGGTTCAAGTCAGCTACAATAAAAGGATTGGTGGAAGATATCCAATGATCATCAGATGCAGCTGCTGTGGTTTATCCACGGCAGAATGCAGCAGTGAAAAAGAAGCAGTCAGCGAATGGAACAGTATATTCTGTATTGGACAGATTGCAGGAAGGCAGAGCAAATTATTTTAAATGGCAAATTTTGGAAAGAAAAAAACTGCTAAAACAAAAGCAGTTCCAAAAAAGATGCCAAAGCGATTGGACAATCCTAACAGTAACTATCAAAGAGTAACAGATCATAAACTTGGCAAACAGACGATGTGGTACATTTCAAAGGCTGACTTTGAAAAGATGCAGCGTGTGCAGCTTGTACGCATTCAGAAAGCTGTACCAGGAACGGATAACGAGTACAGGCAAGACAGAAACTATGTCTTGCTTATGCTTGGTGTCAACCTTGGGTGCAGAACTACTACTATTTTGGAAATGACTCCAAGAGACTTTGCTGGAGGAAAGTTTAGGATCAAGGAACACAAGACAGGAAAAGTTCAGCAGTTTGAATTGAGAGAAAACCTATATAAGCTGCTTACAGATTACACAGACAAGTATGGATATACGACAGATGAATTTATATTCAGAGCACATAGATCGAGTGATAATGTTCCGCTGACAAGACAGACTGCATGGGTATTTGTAAAAGAACTTGCAGAAGAAGTAGGTATTGAATATATGGTTGGAGCGTATTCACTTCGAAAATCATTTGCCAGATGGCTGTATGATGAGTGCCATGATATTTACAAGGTCCAAAGAGTTTTGGGACATTCTTCAGCTATGGTAACAGCTAGATATATCTGTCTGGAGGAAGAGGAAGTAATGAAAATTCGAGCTTCAATTGAGTATGGTTTTGACAGGTTCGGATAACGGAATCTTACAAGATGCATTATGTAAGAAAGCGAAAACGCAAAATAAACAGATTTACGCATAAATAAAGGAAATTACAGAATAACAAGGCAATTATGACAAATTTACATAAATTGAATTCTGCAAGATTCCGAGAAAGGGGAAGAAGCATAAAAATGTTGTGCAAAATTGATACAAATTCGTGCGTTAAAAAAGAAACTGTCAATCATCCAAGTTATTACCAATCGCTCAATGGATTAGAAGTAATCGATGTGATGAAATCATTCACTGAAGACCTGAAAGGGATAGAAGCAGTAGATACTGCACAGATCATCAAGTACATCTGCAGATGGAAAAAGAAAAATGGTTTAGAAGATCTTAGAAAAGCCATGTGGTATTTAAATCATTTAATTGATTTTGTTAAAGAACAGGAGGATTTACAGTAATGACACCAGTAATCAATCCGTGGCTGTTCTATCTTGTGAATTTTCTAGGTGATTTAAAAGATATGTGCTCAATTGTGCTGATTGTATGCGGAGTAGCAATGGCTTTTCTCGCTTTTAATGGCTTTATCGTTGAGGATGAAGAAAAATTAAAAGCTAATAAAAAAACAAACAAGAGATTGTTGGCTGTTTCGTTGTCAATGCTAATTGTTATTACATTTATTCCAAGCAAAGAAACTTGCTATCAAATGATGATTTCTTCTCAAGTTACAGATGAAAATATTCAATCTGCAGAAGATGTAATCAAGAAATCTGTTGACTATATCTTTGAGAAGCTTAAAGAGAGTGATTAATGACACTTGAAGAACTTGAACAGTACAGAGCACTCTATTTAGAAATTGATGCAATTGCTGAACAGAGAGATGCAATGTACAACACTTACAGCTCACCATCGTTCAGTTCTGTTGGATCCTTTAGCGCAGAACCTCACTCACCAGTTGAAGCTGCACTGAAAAAAATTCAAAAGCTGGAAGATCTGTACAATAAGAAAATAAAGGATCTTAGAACAAAAGCTGAAACAATTGAAGACTGGCTGTATACAGTTGATAATCCATTTGTTCGTTCCTGTATCAGATATCATTACATGCTTGGCTATTCATGGAAGGAAACTTCAAAGAAAATGTATGGATATGACTCTTATTACAATGCCAGGAAGATTGTATTCAGGTACTTTGGCAGAGAATAAGTCATTCTGTACAAATTGTCCAAATTATTACTGCTATTATGGTAGTGTCGAAAGAGAGTTCATGAGAGCTCTCTTTTTACGTGGCACTGTCGAACCTCCTTTCTGATTACTGTTTTCTGTTGTACTAATGTTTTCTGACGGTGCCTTTAAAGAGGAATGATCATGGATGAAGATGTAATTGATGTATCACACTTGTCAGAAGAAGAATACAAGCAGCATATGAGAAGGCTGCAACAGTTGCATACTTCACCATGTCTATATTGCACAGCTGTCTGTACTGACTGGGTACGATGCAAGAAGTATCAGAAGTGGTACAGGATGGCTAACAGAATAAAGAGGTGACTATGGATAGAAATATAAACAAGCTCAAGCAACTGAACAAGGACGTAAAATCACCGTGTGGACAGTGTGACATTCGCAGTCACTGTAACGCTCCTGGGAGATGTCCAGCTTACACACATTGGCGCAAGGTTTACTTGTCGAGAAAGATAACACATGGTTAGAAGAGGTACCTCTGGTGCTAGATTCAGACCAGACAAAGACGGGACACATCGTGCAGCATTCGATAAGAACAAGAAGAGAATCTATGCAACACAGACTGTCTGTGCTCTATGTGGCAGACCTGTAGACTTCTCTCTGAAGTTTCCTCATCCTATGTCTGCAACGATTGATCATATTGTTCCTGTTTCTAAAGGCGGACATCCTTCAGACATAGACAATCTTCAGCTTGCACATCTGTCATGCAACAGAGCAAAGGCTGACAAGACAGCAAAGATAGTCTTCCTGGCTGATGACAAGGCAATAAGCAATCGTATTCTTCCTCAGTCAATGAACTGGTCTGAATACAGGTCTAAATAGGGGGAGTACCTCCCCACGAGCCTGCCAGGCTGATAACCCGCCCGCACTGCGAATATTTCTCGCGGAAACGCTAAGCATTCTGAAATCAGAGTGCTTTTTTTATACAAGGAGGTGCTAAATGGCACAAGGAATTGGATATTTAAAACGTAAACTTGTAACAAAGCAGTCTAGAGTTCAGACTCGCTACAGATACTACGAAATGAAGGAATGTCATACTCCAAGAAACCTGTTGGTTCCTGATCAGCTCAAAAATAAATTCTCAATCAAGCTTGGATGGTGTACAAAGGCAGTAGACAGTCTGGCTGACAGACTGCAGTTCAGAGGATTCAAGAATGACAATCTTGATCTGACTTCCATCTATCAGATGAATAACTTTGATGTGCTTGCAGACAGTGCTATCCTTGGAGCATTGATAACAAGCTGTGACTTTATTTACATCTCAATGGATAAAAACGGATATCCTCGCATGCAGGTCATTGATGGTTACAATGCTACAGGCATCATGGATGAAATCACAGGAATGCTCGAAGAAGGATATGCAGTTCTTGACCGTGACGAGAACGATCAGATTATTTCTGAGGCTTACTTTGGCAAAGGATATACAGATTTCTATATCAAAGGCCAGGAACCATACAGAATTGAAAATATCTGTTCTTATCCATTGCTTGTTCCAATTGTGTACAGACCTGATGCAAAGCGTCCATTTGGCCATTCAAGAATCAGCAGAGCATGCATGAAGTATCAGAACAATGTTACGGATACTCTTCTTAACATGGCTATCTGTTCTGAAACAAATGCGTTTGTGCAGAAATACATTGCTGGAAGTGATCCAGATATGGAATTCGATTCATCAAGAGCCTGGATGAGTTCCTTCTTGAATATCAGTGCAAGTGAAGATGGAACCAAGCCAGACTTGGGACAGTTCCAACAGGCAAGTCTTGCACCGTATATTGATGAAATTGAAACACAGGCTTCTCTATTTGCTGGAGAAGTAGGATTGACATTAGATGATCTAGGCTTCTCTAAATCAAATCCTGCAAGTGTAGATGCAATCAGAGCATCACATGAAAATTTAAGACTTACTGCTAGAAAGGCACAGAGGCAGTTCGGTGTTGGCTTCTTGAATGCAGGATATTTAGCTGCATGTTTAAGAGATGACTTTGATTACAACCGTGAAGTGCTTTATGAAACAAAGCCAATCTGGGAACCTGTATTTGAGCCGGATGCAAATGCTATTGGTATGATTGGTGATGCTGCAGTCAAGGTGAACAGTGCTGTTCCAGGCTACTTCAACGCTGAGAATTTGCGAGATCTGACAGGAATCGACAGTGATGAATGATGAAGTAAAGAAAGCCTGGAATCTGTTTCTTGAACATGTTCAGAAAAGCTCTGAAGTGCGGAAGCTGATGAAAGCAGTCGGTAACGGAACAGCAACATATGCAGAAGCACTTGAGTATTCTTCACTGCTCAGCAAACTGCTTGTTGAAAGTGCTTCAGAGGTTTATCCCAATGACTCTCAGAAAGTACTAGAGATGCTCAAGAACAGTCAGTACTGCAAAAACTATTTCAATCATGTAGACAAGTACCTGTATGATCTTCAGAGTTCACTGAATAAAGAAAGTGGACTTGGAATGAAACCAGTCAAGATGATCAAGTATAATCAATTGCTTGATCAGAGCATTTCATCGTCTGATGACTATAAAGCTGATATAGAAAAATACAAAAGTAAGGCAGAGCTATCTGCAAACAAGCATGTAGATACATATCAGCAGTACAATGCTAAAACGCAGAATAAAGCTGGATACAAAGTAACAGTATCTAGAACATATGATGGTAGAGGCTTATCAGATGGTAGAACATGCAATTTCTGCATGGAAAGAGTAGGTTCTAAAATTCCATATCCTCAAGCAGTAAAAAAAGGAATGTTTCAAAGACATGAAGGCTGTCATTGTGTTATCGAATATAACAACAACGGTGAAAAGAGCTATCAGACAAGTAAAGGTGGTTTAAAAAGTTGGAAACTAAATGAGGAACTTTCCCAACCTTACAAAAAAATAGTGAGAGCTGAAAAAAGAGACATTGAAATAAAAACAGTAAACATAAATAGAGTGATAAAATCAAGAAAAGTAAAAACTTATGAAGAAGTATATATATCGGATCGTGCAATTATCAAACCTAAGGCATTACATAAAATAAGAAAATATAATAATGAATTAATTAAAAAATACGGAATAAGGCAGAAACCAGACATTCTAATTGTTACAAACGAAGAATTAAACTATAATGTTCTTGGAGTTTATTTGGCAATACCAAATGTTGTTGTTTATCCCCCAAATGTTGCTGAATATACTCAAAGACACGAAATGTGGCATTGCTTCCAGGCGGATAATTACAGGCTGAATGGTGGAATTATTACTGATGGAGAAAACTATAAAGCTTATTTAAAAAACATTCGTTCAAAAGCAAAAATAAAAATTGATAAATTAGGAATTAATGAATCAAATGTTTCAGAAATCAGTAAATATGCTAATGATATGTTCGGATTAGGTAAGTTTGATGAAGTTGAAGCTGAATATGAAGCATTGAAAGGAGATAATTAAATGATATTTAAAGAATATCCTAAAGAATTGAGTGATTTAATGAAAGTTTATGAACCGTATCTTGAAGAATGTCATTTACGAGAAGATGCTCCTAAAGAAGCGGTTGAAGCCTTAGAAAAAGCCAAAAAATTTGTATCGGAGATGGGACAATAATAAATGGCAAAAGATGATTATTATACATTAGTTGCTAAAATACTTGTTTATTTATATAAAAAGTACAAACAAAAAGATGTTGAGGAAGATTATATTTCACCTTTAACAAAAGATTTTCCAGTAAAAGAAGAACAATTAATGGAAACCGTATCAATGATGATTGAACAGGGCTTGGTTAAAGGCACATGTGTAAAGGCTTGGGGTGGTGATATTGTGATGATTGATTATCAAAGTCTGAAAATAACACCCGATGGAATTGATTATCTTCAAGATAATTCAAAGATTAGAAAGATTTGTGAAACACTAATTGAAGCTAAGCCTATTTGGGATCTATTTATTTAGGTTTTGTAGGAGTTCAATAATGTCAAAAGATGACTACTATGTGATTGTTTACAAAATACTGGCATATCTTTATGTACAACTGAAAAAAGGTGAATCGGTTGAGGCAGAAATGCTTATGTATGATGGTGACTTATTTCAGATAAACAGAACCTATTGGGTATACATCTTTGAAAATCTATCAAAGGATGGATATATTACTGGATTGTCAAATATTACCGTAGGCAATGGCTATTATTTGAAAGAACAGTTTCCTAACTGTCAAATTACACCAAAAGGCATTGATTATCTTTGTGAAAATTCATTAGCTGAAAAAGCAAAACAGTTTCTGAAAGACATTAAAGATATCACACCATTTATATAGAATCAGCAACCATAAAAGGTTGCTTTTATTTTGGAGATAATATGAAAAAAATATTTAGACCACCAAAGTTTTGTAACGGATAAGGAGGATATATGGCAGAACCTAAGAGATTAGGTCGGCAAACTCCTACAAAATCCGTTGTTTTACCATATGAGAACACATATGGAAAAGAAGCAATTGATATTTATGAGAAGACTGGCAGACAGGCACAGGATTGGCAGAAGCTTCTGATCTATGACATTCTTGCGTACAATGATGAAGGATTGTGGGTCCATACGAAGTTCGGCTATTCAGTACCTAGACGTAATGGCAAGAATGAAGTCGTCACGATCCGTGAAATGTATGGATTGATTGAGGGTGAGAAAGTGTTGCACACAGCACACAGAACACCTACATCATCTAGTGCTTTCTATAGATTACTAAAGCTATTGGAAGATGCAGGCTATAAAGACAAACATGATTATATTGCTCATAAACAATACGGACTTGAAACAATTGAATTTCCATCGAGTGATGGAAAAGTCAGCTTCAGAACCAGAACATCTAAAGGTGGACTTGGTGAAGGCTTTGATTTGATGATCATTGATGAAGCACAAGAATATCAAGATGATCAAGAGACAACATTAAAGTATGTTGTTTCATCCTCAAAAAATCCTCAGACACTGTTTTGTGGAACACCACCAACAATGGTGTCCAGTGGGACCGTATTTATGAAAATGAGAAATAAGGCGCTCTCTGGTGAAACAGAGAATACCGGGTGGGCGGAATGGTCTGTTGATTCGATGACAGATGTCCATGACATAGAAGCCTGGTATGAAACCAATCCATCATTAGGCACGATTTTTACAGAACGTATCATAAAAGATGAAATTGGTGATGACGATCTTGATTTCAACATTCAGCGTTTAGGATACTGGTCAAAGAAGAATCTGAAATCTTTCATTTCAGAAGTGCAGTGGAATGAATGCAAGCTCACTTCTCTTCCAGAACTGAAAGGAAAGCTCTATGTTGGCATTAAATTTGGAATTGACGGTCAGAATGTGGCAATGTCTATCGCATGTAAGACCACAAGCGAAAAAGTATTTGTAGAGTCTATAGACTGTCAGCCTAGACTGAATGGCAATAAATGGATGCTGCGCTTTCTGAAGCAGGCAGATATTGCATCTATTACCATTGACGGCAATGGATCTGCAACTCTTGAAGAAGAACTGAAGGATATGAAGCTGAAGCATATCATTATTCCAAAGACATCAGAAGTAATTACTGCAAATGATGTATTTAAAACATCACTAGATCAAGGCCTGGTTGTTCATATGGGACAGCCATCACTTGCTCAGTCAGTCAGCAACTGCCAGAAGAGACTGATAGGCAGTCAGGGCGGTTATGGGTATCAAAGTATCAAGGAAGGCATAGACATATGCCTTATGGAAAGTATGGTTTTCGCTTTCTGGCAGGCAAAGACCGCTAAAGAAAGACGAAAACAGGTTATTCACTATTAAAGCAGCTTATCTCAGCTGCTTTTTTAGATATTACGTACACTACACGGAAAGTAGGAAAAGGAGACTTAAACATGACATTCACACCAATTGAAACACAGGAAGCATTCGAAGCAGCATTGAAAGAGAGACTTGAGCGTGAGCGCTCAACTATGACTAAAAAGTTTGAAGGCTATACATCACCTGAAGCACTTCAGAAGATTAAGGATGAATATGACTCTAAGATCAAAGGCTTGAATACTTCAATCACAGAAAATGCGAACAAGTATGCAGACTATGACAAACAGCTTGCAGAAAAAGATGCCAAGATCAGTGCTTACGAGACCAACTCGGTAAAAATGAGAATCGCACATGAGAATGGAATTCCTTATGAAATGGCTTCTAGATTATCCGGAACTACAGAAGAAGACATTCGCAAGGATGCAGAAGCATTATCTAAATTCATTGGTAATCGAGGACAGGTACCACCTTTAGCAAATCACGAAGATCAAAAAGGTGATACATCTAAACAGATTTATTTACAGATGGCGAAAAACCTAAGAGGAGAATAACAAATGGCAACAATTACTAAAACTACAAATTTATTTCCAGCGGAATTTATTCCACAGATTTTCAGCAAAGTAGCTGGTCATTCAACATTGGCAAAGCTTTCAAAGCAGGAACCTATTCCATTTTCAGGAACATCACAGTTTGTATTTACAATGGATGGTGAAGCATCTATTGTCGGCGAAGGCGATGCCAAACCAGCAGGTGATGCAGGATTTAAACCAGTAACAATCGCACCAATCAAGTTTGTGTATCAGCACAGACTTACAGACGAATTTGTGAACATGTCTGAAGAAAAGCAGGTTCCATATCTGCAGGCTTTCACAGGCGGCTTTGCAAAGAAGATGGCAAGAGCACTTGATATTGCAGCAATGCACGGTGTAAATCCAGCAACAGGTGATGCCTGTGAAGCTATTGCAAGCAAGAACTTTGACATGGCAGCAGTTGGATCCGTAACAGTAACAGCTGGTTCTGAAGATGATACTCTCGATGCAGCAATTCAGGCAATTGTTGCTTCTGATGGAGCAATTACTGGTATTGCAATGGCACCATCATTTGGAAGTGACTTATCTAAAATTAAAGTAAACGGTGTAGTTCAGTATCCTGAATTCAGATTCGGTGGCAATCCTGGCACATTCGCAAGTGTTCCTTCTGATATTAACAACACTGTTTCATTCAAGACATCAAAGGATTTAGCAATTGTCGGTGACTTTGCTAATGCATTTAAATGGGGTTTCGCAGAAAACATTCCAATGGAAGTCATTGAATATGGTGATCCAGATGGACAGGGCGACTTAAAGAAAACCAACCAAATTGTATTGAGAGCTGAAGCATACATTGGCTGGGGTATCTTAGATACTGCTTCATTCAAAAAGATTGTAAAAGCTGGAGATTAAAAGCTATGAAATACAGAAATATTAAAAACGGCGCTGTGATTGATATTTCCTGTATTCTGACTGATGTGGATTGGGAGGCTTTAGAGCCTTCCGAGCCACAGTCTGTTGAAGAACCACAGGAAAACGAAGATCCATCTATTGAAGAGCCGCAGAAAACTGAAGAAAAGTCTGTTGAAAAGCCACAGGCAAAAGCAACTAAGAAACCACAAAAGAAAACCGGAAAGAAAGGATGATGATTTATGAGTGAACCATTTGCTACAGTAACAGATGTTATTAATCGGTACAAACTGCTGACATCAGAAGAAACTGCCAAGGCAGAAGTGCTTTTAAGAGATGTATCCAGTGCTTTGAGAATCAAGGCGAAGGAATGCAACAGAGATCTTGATGCAATGATGGCAGAAGATGAAGATTATGCAAATGTAGTCGAAATGGTTACTTGCGATATTGTCATCCGCAGACTGGATCAGGATTCATCAAGCAATACATACAATCTGCAGCAGGAATCACAGTCGGCTCTAGGCTATACATGGAGTGGAACATATGTGAATACCGGTGGTGGTACATCTATCCTTGATAAAGATCTCAAAAAGCTTGGACTTCGTAAGCAGAAGGCAAGCTTTATTGATTTCTATGGAGTCGGAAATGCAGAGAATTAAAGGTATTACTGTTACTCTTCATTCAAGAACGGATACAGGCAAGAGGGATGCTTTCAATCATCCAGTCTATGAAGAAAAAGCTGAAGAGATTGAAAATGTACTCGTGTCTCCTATCACAAGTGAAGACATTCTGAGCAACACATCATTAGACGGCCATAAAGCCTCATATGTGCTTGGTATCCCTAAGATGGACAATCATTCATGGGAGGATGCAATCGTTGAATTCTTCGGTAGAAGATGGCACGTAATCAGCATTCCACAGGAAGGTATTTCAGAGAATATTCCACTCAGCTGGAATAAGAAAGTGACGGTTGAAGCTTATGAATAGCAAAGTGAAATTTGAACATGATTCTAATGGATATATTGAACTGATGAAGTCACAGGAAATGCAGAATGTGCTTTCTCAGTATGGAGAGCAGATCAAGAACTCTGCAAACAGTTCAGGTCACGCTGGTGACAGCTATGAAAGCAGCACATCAGTCGGTCAGACAAGAGCGAATGTCAAAATCTATCCAGGGAATCAGCATGCTGCACGAAGCAACTGCAAGTACAATACGCTGCTGAAAGCGTTAGGAAGTGTGAAAGGATGATCGTAGAAGCTGTTGTTAGAAACTATCTGGAAGAAGAACTGAAGCTTCCAGTATTTCTCGAACATGAAAAGAATATGCCTGAGCAGTATGTCATGATTGAAAGAACAGGCGGTGGAAGAGTGAATCTGCTAAACAATGCAACTCTTGCAGTGCAGTCAATCGGCCAATCCATGTATGATGCAGCAGTACTGAATGAACGTGTCAAATCAGCTATGTATGCACTGCCTGGATCACATGACATTTCATCATGCAGATTGAATTCTGATTACAATTTTACAGATACAGAAACAAAGGAATACCGCTACCAGGCGGTATTTTATTTAACTCACTATGAGTAGAAGGGAATAACATATGGCAACAAATAACTCAGCAAATGTTACAGCAGGAACTCCTAAAGTCGGTGGTGCTTTTTTCCACGCTCCTTTAGGAACTGATTTACCTACAGATGCGAAAACAGCGTTGGACGCTGCATTCAAGAACCTGGGATACATTTCAGAAGACGGTTTAACTGAATCTACATCTATTGATACAAATACTGTCAAAGCATGGGGTGGAGATGTTGTAATGGTCAATCAGACTGGCAAGACAACTACTTTCTCTTTGACTCTGATTGAAGCATTGAATGAAGAGGTTCAGAAGTATACACACGGTGCCGGCAATGTTACAGGTAATTTAACTGCTGGCATGACTGTAAAGAATGCTTCAGGCGAATTGGAACCGGAAGTACTAGTAGTTGAGCAGATCATGAACGGAAATGTTCTAAAGCGTACTGTCATCCCAAATGGAAAGATCACAGCTATTGGAGATATCTCCTACAAGGATGGCGAACCAGTTGGATACAACGTCACTATTACTGCTTCTGTAGATTCTACAGGAACAGCATCATACGATTACTACATCAAGCAGGGAGAATGATAAATGATCAAGGTTACTACAAAGACAGGTTTTGAAGCGGAAGTCAATGAGAGTAAGATCCTCGACTTCCGTTTTTTAGAGCAAACAGTTGAAACTGTTAAAGGCAAAGATGATCTCGACAAGATGGATGCGACTGTGCAGATGCTGAAAATGCTTTTCACTAAAGCTGACAAGGAAAGATTTCTTCAGCATGTTGCAGATCACAATGACGGCATTGCAGATATCAGTGCAGTTATGGATGAGTTCACAGAAATCATGAATCAGTGCAAAGCAGCCAATAAAAAAGTAAAAAACTGATGGTCATGGCAACCATGATTGCAACAGATGAAGACAGTCTGATCTGTGATCTTGCACAGTATTACCATGTGTTTGACTACAGATCTATGACTGTTGAGTTCATTGCAACTCTAGCCGCAGGGTTGCCTGAAGACTCACGAGTAATGCGGAAAATATTAAAATGTAATGTTTCAAAGTCAGAACTGATGCTTGCTGCCATTTATGATGATTTGAATACTTATCTCTATTCAATGACTTCAAATGCAAAGCACGGTATCAATAGGCCAGCATCTATTGCAGAAAAATGGCTGAATATTACTGAACAAAAAGAAAACATGGCTTTTGATTCTGTCAACAGCTATGAAAAAGCCAAGCAGAGAATATTAGGAGGTGGATAATATGACAGATGGCGCAACACTAGGCAAAGCGTATATACAAATTATCCCATCTATGGAAGGCACAGGTTCTAAGATCTCTGCCTTTTTAAATGGCGAAGGTGTAAAGGCAGGCAATGAAGCAGGCAAAGCAAGCGGAAAAAGTATGATGCAGTCACTGAAAAGTACAGCTGTAAAGCTTGTTTCAACGCTTGCCATCGGTGCAACAATAAAGAAAGCATTTGATATTGGTGCCGATTTAGAACAGCAGATTGGCGGTGTTGAAACTCTCTTTGCTGAAAGTTCTGCGATTATCAGAAAATATGCCGACGATGCATACAGAACTGCAGGTGTAAGTGCAAATGAATACATGAAAAATGTAACCTCATTCAGTGCTTCACTGCTGCAGGGATTAGGCGGTGATACTGCCAAGGCTGCTGAATATGCAAATACCGCAATGGTAGACATGTCAGACAATGCAAATAAATTTGGTACAGATATTGGTGCTATTCAGAATGCATACCAAGGGTTTTCAAAGCAGAACTACACGATGCTGGACAACTTGAAGCTTGGCTACGGTGGTACAAAAGAGGAAATGCAGCGCTTAATCAAAGATGCAGCTGCAGTCAGCGATTCTGTAGATGCGGAAAGCTTGTCATTTGATAACATCGTACAGGCAATCCATGTCACACAGGAGCAGATGGGAATCATGGGTACTACCAACAAAGAAGCTTCAACTACATTCAGCGGTTCCTTAGGAGCCATGAAAGCTTCGTGGGATAACTTTCTAGCTGGACTTATGATGAACGGCAAGGACGGAGTTGACATGAACACGTATCTCCAGCCATTAGTTGATTCTATAGGAACATTTGTGTTCAACAATCTGATACCTGCTGTTGGAAGATTCATAGCTGCTGTATTTGAAGCAGTACCTGGATTGCTTGAGATTGGACTGAATTCAATTTCAGAAAGCATATCTGATGCCTTTGGCGGAATAATCGATGCAGAAACAGTCAAAATAGCAATTGAATCAATAGCAGGCGCATTTGCAGCATTTGCAGCAACGGAAGCTGTCATTGCACTGCCAGGACTGATTGATGCAATCAGTGCAGCTATTACAGGATTGAGCTTGAATCCAGTTTCTTTGGCTATAGCTGCCATAGCTGGAATCATAATTGCATTGACTCAGCTGTGGAACAATAACGAACAGTTTAGAGAATTCATCACAAGCACATGGAATGCAATCATGTCTTTTCTTTCTAATCTCTGGGCAAGTATTTCTTCGACTGCAGTCAGTACTTGGAATGGCATTTCTTCATCAATTTCTGGTGTAGTAAATAAGATTTCTTCTGTTATTTCTACAGTATTCAATACCGTTAAATCTGTAATTACAAATGTATGGAATGGGATCAAAAACACTACTACATCTGTATGGAACGGAATTAAGTCAGCAATTGAAACACCACTGAACAAGGCGAAGAATATTGTCAAAAGTGTTATCGATACAATTAAAGGATTTTTCAATTTCAACATTTCATGGCCACATATTCCAATGCCTCACTTTTCAATCACTCCTAGAGGATGGGGTGTCGGTGACCTGTTGAAAGGCTCTATTCCAAAACTTGGCATTAGCTGGTATGCAAAGGCAATGAACGAGCCTAGAATCCTGGATGGAGCACAAATTTTTGGTGCGATGGGAGGAAGGCTTCTTGGTGGTGGTGAAGCAGGCCAAGAAGTTCTTTATGGAAGAGCACAGTTAATGCGTGATATTTCCACAGCGGTGCAGGAAGCAAAGAGCGAATATAAAGACAGCAGACCAATTGTTATCAATATTTACGCTAAGGACCAGGATGAAAAGAAGATTGCTGAAGAAGTAAGCAAAATTTTAAATAAGGAAATTAAGAGGAGGACATTCTAATGGATTATTTTACAATCGGAGGAGTTAGTTCCTCCTCTTTTAATGCTTATATATACGATTTAAATGTATTTGATTCACCAAGTAGATCTGTGGACACGTATGATGTGCCTGGGAGGAACGGAACTCTGACAGTAGCTGGATCAGAGAAATTTGACAATAGAGAATTGTGGTATGACATGTATATTCCAAAATCAATGATCAGCAATGTAAGAGGACTTACAAACTATCTTCACAGCCTCAAAGGCTATCAGCGCCTTGAGGATACTATTGAACCTGATGTATATAAGAAGGCCATGTATGTAGAAGCACTGCAACTGTCTTTGAAAACTATAAAAGAAGCAGTGTTCAGAGTTACATTCGACTGTCAGCCTGAAAAGTGGCTGAAAAGTGGCGAACAGAAAACAGTATTTGCAAAGAATGGATCAATCAACAATCCCACTGTGCAGACTGCTAAACCGTTAATACGTATCTATGGCAAAGGTACTGTGCAGATTGGAAACCAAACAATCGAGGTGTTGAAAGTTCCAACGGAGTATATCGATATTGACTGTGATATCCAGGACTGCTTTGAAGGAACTGCAAACCGTAACTCTTATGTATCTTTGACAGATTTTCCAGCTTTAGGTCCAGGCAGTAATGGAATTACTCTTGGAACTGGAATAACAAAAGTAGAAATTACTCCAAGGTGGTGGACACTATGATACCTAAACTGTATGAATCAACAGAGATGGACTTCAAGAGCAATGGTCTAGGATCTTTGCCTGATGCAATATCTTGCAAGGTAACAGAAGAAAGAAATGGCTGCTACGAATTGGAAATGGAATATCCAGTTGGCGGACTGCATTATGATCTGATTGAAAACAATCGAATTATCTATGCCAAGCCAAATGAGACAAGTGATCCTCAGCCGTTTGATGTCAAGGAAATTACTCCATCAATGAATAAGATGACTGCGACAATCTACGCACAGCATGTAAGATATCGAATGAATGGAATTCCTGTATCTCCTTTCAGCGCACAAGGAATCAATGATGCACTTGCAGGACTGAAGCAGAACAGTCTGATCAAGCATCCATTCACCTTCTATACAGACATTGTTAATGGATCAAGCAAATTCAATGTAGGACTGCCTGGCACTTTAGGCAGTCTTTTAGGTGGAACAAAAGGCAGCATACTAGATACATTCAGCGGTTCTGCTGGATGTGAATATGAGTTCGATAGATTCAATGTCAAACTCCATGCGCACAGAGGCACTGACAGTGGTGTATCCATTCGGTACGCAAAAAATCTTACCGGATGCAAAATGGAATCATCTATCGAATCCGTCTATACAGGAGTACTTGCATACTGGCAGAAAAAAGGAGAAGACAAAGAAGAGCTATTAAGTAGTGATATCCAATATATCGCAAGCCATGCTAGTTATCCTCGTGAGTATATCTACATGCTTGACTGCTCTTCTGACTTCGAAGATACACCGACGGTTGAGCAACTCAATGCAAAGGCCTCAGATTATGCAGTGAATAACCGTATAGGCGAGCCTTCTGTGAGCGTTGACGTCTCTTTCGTACCTCTATGGGGAACCGAGGAATACAAGGCAATAGCACCTCTAGAAAGAGCCTGCCTGTGCGATACAGCTACAGTACGTTTTGAACTGCTAGGAGTTAACGTTAAAGCAATCGTTAACAAGACAGTCTATGACGTGCTATCAGAAAAATATGAATCGATATCTATCGGATCTGCCAAGAGCAAACTCGGAGAGACTATCAAACAGGAAGCTCACAATCAAGCAGAATCCGTAAAGAAAGATACAATCTCAGCAGTCCAAGGATCCATTGACAGCGCAGTAGATAAGATTCGTGGCGGGACTGATGGCCATGTCATTCTGTCCACAAATGCAAATGGTGAAACCAATGAGGTGTATGCATATGACGGCAATTCTTTAGAAACAGCAGCCAAGGTCCTTAGATTGAACTACGAAGGCATTGCTGGAACAGATAAAGGTGTTAATGGCAAGTACAATGTTGCCATTACTACAGATGGACAAATTAATGCGACTAGAATTACCTTCGGTGAGTTGAACGGCAACCTGATTAAAGCAAATTCACTACAAATTGGAAGCTTTGATGAAGCCACTGAGAATACAATTACTTCCAGCCTTTCCGAAGCAGTAACAGAGTGGTATGTAAGTACATCTCCAACAGAGCCGATAGGTGGTGAATGGTCTGAAACAAGTCCTCAATGGGCAGAAAACAACTACATCTGGCAGCGTTTAAAAACTATTAACAAGAAAGGTGAAATCAGTTATTCAGAGCCATCTTGTGTGCAGGGAGATAAAGGCAGTACAGGAATAAGAAATCTGATAAGAAACTCCAAGACAATGATTTTTGAATCATATGGTTTTGTATCATCTTCTATCAGTTCATTCTTGACTGATGAAAACGGAAATATTTTGACAGATGAATCAATGAACAGATTCATTGCATAGGAGTATATATGGCAGATAAGAAATTAACAGAAGTAACAACAGCAACAAGCTCAAACAGTAATGATTTCGTTGTACTCATTCAATCAAATGCAGTCAAAAAAATAGAACTGTCTAAATTGAATGTTGGAATCAGTGAAGAAAGGATTACACAAATTGTTGAAGAAAAAGTGAACGATAAAATTCCTCCAAGTGCGGAAGGAGAGTACTATTAATGGCTAACAGAAT
>OLIS01000397.1_pt1 | contig 33645 bp, 25 predicted proteins | sample 1601351 | NCBI WGS metagenome assembly OLIS01 (sample SAMEA2452122, study PRJEB22498) | human gut metagenome | biome: human feces; feature: human gut; material: feces | place: Australia | collected 2012
TATCACCCTAGATAAAATTATAGACGTCAAGCACTTTTATTATAAGAAAGTATCATTTTTCCCCTGCATTTTAGGTTCAAAATGATACTTTTCTACATTTATAGAAACTGGTACAAGCTCTCTAAATTAGATGAGAATAGAGTTGGTTATAATTGAAGAAGTTGTTTATACCACTGTATATATTTAGGGTCTGTAAGAGAATCCACAATCTCTTTTCCCCACGCCTTCCACTCTTCCGCTCTCTCCGGTTCCATTGCGAGAATATTGGCATATAAATCCGCAAATGGAATTTCTTCCGGCTTCATGTCTTTACTTGCCTTCTTATAGGCCTTAACACTGCAAACTTTATTCTTAAACAACTTGACAATATTGGCCAAACCAATTAATTGTTTCGAATGCTGTAACTTATTTTGCTTGATAAATTGTATTGTTCTATCTATATCTTCAACAGAGATTTTTGCTGCTACATTATAAAGAACCTGGTCAAGATCAGAATTAATTTGAAAGCCAACCAGTTCATCCACTTTTTCGGCACCTAACTTTTCACGAAATTTCTGAATATTCGAAAATAAATAATTCTTCATATCCGAACTGATCATGGCAAATTGCGGGTGATACAACATCCAAAATTCAGGCGAAATTCTCTGCTCATCATTCAGCAATGCAAATAACTCCAAGGCAACGAACGAGGCTTTAGGGCTAGACAGTTTGATCAATGCCGTCAAATATTTCAACATGAATTCAGGAGAACGATCACCCATTGTATATCGTGTTTCAAGTTCTCCCACAGCTTTATTATCATCAAAGGTTTCGTTCACCCGTTCGATGAAATCACCTTGCATGAGATTGGATACCCGGTGACGCATATCCCCGTGTTTGTCAAGTACAATCACCACGTTGGGAACAATAACACCATATCTTCTGGCAATTTCAGGTCCTTCCCCCTCTCCAACGTGTATTTTATAATTTATAAAAAACTTATTCAAGTAATCTCCCACCTCTTTGTTAGAAAAGAGTTTTTCATTGATAAGCTTTGAAGTTTGACCGTCGTTGTGGAAATACAAGAACACATACCTACTCTCGAGAGAAGCTCGATCCAAGACTTCTTTCAGCGATCCCAAGTCTTCCCAATACACGCCGTCTTTTCCCGAAACCCTTCTGGAAGTAAGCCCTATTTTAATAATCCCCTCCTTAACAATCTCATCTTTCACGGATTCTTGTGCCCGTAAGGCAATCTCCCCCAATCTTCGCGTTTGTTCTTTGTCATTGACAAGCGGGATAAACAATTTTGCAGCCTCGAATATCGTTCCTTTTTCTGAATCATTCCATACATTCAAATTAGCATCAAGGATATCGAGATATGCCTTCACGTTATAATTTCCGCGTGCTTCAGCCAATTCGGTTATCTTCAAAAGAGCCTCTTTACGGGGCACATCGTTATTTTTAAGCAAATCCTTAATCGTTGGAAGCTTTTCATACTTTTTTGCAGGCAACTGGTATACAATCATCATATTCAATTCGGTTATAAAAGAATTATAGATCAATTTACCAACCTCTTCTTTGCCGACTTCCTTTTCAAAATACTCCCGGTTCGCACAAACGAACTTCATCTCCTCGCCCTCTATGGTCGTCGCCCGCGAGCGTAACAATGGCCAATAAGTCGAATTCCGTTTATCCTTTTCTGAAAGTTTTCCCCAAAGATCATCGCCCACGGTTTGAGCCTTCACCACCTCACCGGAGATTGAAAGTAATTTCCAGTATGCCATTTGCTCCGTTTTATCCAATTTCCCCGCCTGATACAATGCTTCATACTCGGCAATACTATTCGCTTTTAAACCACGCTCGACATTCTCTATTAACTCTTCGAGAGGCATTGCCCCGACTAGTTTATGCATCAACTTCCCATTAGTATTAATAATCAAAAAGGTAGGATACGCATCAACCCCGTATTGTTTACCGATAGCCGGCCCTTCACCTTTCTCCATGTCGACTTTCACGCAAACGAAATTCTTGTTGAAATAATCTCCGGCAGCTTCAAGCGTGAAAACATTATTTGCCATCATCTTGCACGGCCCGCACCATGAGGTATAGCAATCCAAAAATATGGCTTTGTTCTCTGCTCTCGCTTGCTCGCGAGCTTTCTCTAATGACAATTCCTGAAAGTTAGTTTGAGCAAAAATACCCACGGAACATAAGAGTCCAACGAATACGAATAATAATTTTTTCATTTTCTTTTGCTTACAACGTTAATCCTATTTTTGTTTCCTGGCATTAAGCATATTTCCCAATCCGCTTTGCAAGGGACGATACTCGGTATGCTCGTAAATGTATTCGTGTAATTTTACTACCCGCGCATATTGTTCCTCTGTCCCCGAAGCCGCAATAAAAATTGTCACGGGAAAATAAAACCAAACCAAATCTTCTCCATCGATTTTCGGAAATTCTTTCTCACATAACTCGAGAACTTTTTCTATTTTTTTCTTGTTCTCTTTATCCGCCCAAGCAGCACGTAATGCTTGGGCCAAAGAGGCATAAACATCAAGGCGAGACCGAGAGTTAAAGTGATGAGGTTTCATCTGCTTCATCACTTTATCCAAGTCATCCATCTTTTCGCGACCACGAATCATATCTCTCAATTTTATCTCAAAAGCCATCGAGATTCTTTCCAACACTTTTTCCTCTCCCATGCTCTTGCAAAATTGATCGAAATGTGCAAATAGGAAATCCATTGGTTCTGAACAAATCGGGGATAATATCTGATTATCATAAATGTACCAATATTCTCTATTCGATTTTTCCGCATCCGGGAGCACCTTAAACAGTTCTGCACGAACTTCTTGTGCTTCTGTAGTCATTTGTGCTTTCAATAATTCCTGCAAATAATTTGTCAGGAAAGAAACTTCCCGATTGCCCTCTTTGTACTGTTTTTCCAAACTGGCAATAGAAGCAGACATAGCCTCTTCCACCAGTTTTTTAAACTCTAACGGATCGATTGTGGCTCCAACAATTTGATTTTCTAACCCTTGATCGGTATTCAGCAATAGGAATGTCGGGTATGCCTGAATGTTAAATTTTTTCGCAAGAACTTTACCATCTTCTTCCGCTCCCGTATCATATTTCACACACACGAAATGCTTGTTCATAAACTCACCCAACTGTACATTCGGGAACACTTCAGCAGCCATCACTTTACAAGGGCCACACCATGACGTGTAAAGATCTACAAAAACCATTTTCCCTTCCATTTTCGCCTTTTCACACGCTTCATTTAATGTCAATTTCTGGAAATTTGTCTGCCCGAAAGCCAATACAGAACACAAAACCCCGAGATAAATCAATAAAATTTTCTTCATTTCAGTTCATTTAATTATACAATACAAAACATCTTACCTTAATTAAAACCACGTGTTTTCCCGATGGAAGAGTGAAAACCACTCTTCCATAAAACAATATGTAGCTATAAATAAACCAATAACCTATATAGAAACCCCTATTTTCTTCAATACCGAAACCATAATTCTATACTTGGTCATCACGGCATCAAACGCCCCGTACGATGCCTGGAACTCTTCCGGCGTAGAAGTAAATATAGCACTGATATACATTCCTACATCCTGAGTTTCCGTAGGCATGTTACTATAATCATAAGGATTTGGATCTTTCAAGAAACCGACGGTTCTCGGATCAGAGAAACCGTATCGATTATAAAAATACCAACCGGCACAGCCGTATAGATTCGCCTGCGTGTAGCAACCGCGTGTCGTCTGATAAAATGCTGCCAATTCTTCGGTATAAGCGGCAACTGGCGTGGCAAGAACAGCATTCAGGACGGCACCTTTCATGTTTTGCCGTTCCGCATCGCTCATGTTCCTAAATTCGGCAACACGTGAAATCAGTACGGTGTTCAATCCTTTGAAAGCCTCTTTACTTGTTGTCGAATTCCTAGGTGTTAAAGATTTCAACAACAAGAAACTGCGAATTTTGATACTCTCGGGCAAAACAGGCACAATTTCTTCACGCAGGAATTCAAGCCCGTCGATAACACTTTCTTTCGGACACAACTCATAAGCCGAAAACGGATTAGGGGTTTCCGTCCCACCCAAGGCAGATGAACTAAACTGCAGGATTTCGTAATGTGTATACGAATTACCCCAATTATCCACACGGGTTTCTTGTCCGATCGTATCGTTATAGAACACAGGAATCCCCGTTTCCTCGTAAAATTGATAAATTGCCCGATCCACCGGATCTTCGGAATTTTCAATCGTGAACCAATCTTTACCGAGGTTGGAAGGCGTCAAATTATCTTCCTTGTCACACGCCGAGAATAACACGGACAAAAGCAATACATAAAGGAATTTATTCTTTCTCATAATCAATCTCTTTGAAGTTCTCTATTCGGGCGGATCTCATTTTGGAGTTCTCCCCGGTTAAATTCAATAGCATAGTTCGGAATCGGAATTATCCAAGCCGCACGATCCCGCGTGTAAGCATTTAACTTGTAATAACCGTCTTCATACCAAGTCTGTGAATTTGCCTCATAAGCATTATTCCGGTGACGGATAGTGAAATTATCAGGAAGAGGGTGAATACTGTTCACCGCATAGCGTCGCAAATCAAACCAACGATGTCCCTCGAAACAAAGTTCCCGACGACGTTCATCACGAATAAAGTCTATTAATGCCCCTCCCGTTTCCGTTATCGCTGGAGCTAGTGCAAAACGTTTGGAACGCAACTTCTGCAACTCGGTTTTCGCATCTCCATCCCGGTTCAACATTGCCAATGCTTCAGCCTTATTCAAAATCACTTCCGGTAAACGAATCAAAAAATCCGCCCCAATCTCGTCATTATCATTATAATCCGCCCACGTCTTATACTTATCGGGAATAGCCGCATGTAAAGAATTCTTAAAAAAAGCGGTTCTGCGTAAATCTCCATCGTCGTAACATTGCAACAAATCCTCGGATACTTGGTAGGAAAGTGCTTGAGCTTGCTCCACCCAATTTCCATTTTGCTGCACCCATACATTCGAAGAACTCAAAAATGTTGAAACCACGGCATTTCCCCCTTGTGTGAAAATCGTTTCGGGAGATGTCCATGAAATCACGTTTTGCCCGTCAGTCCAACTATTTAAATCCATCACGGAATAAGTTCCCGACATGGCCTCGTCTGCCGCGGCAATACACGCCTCATATTCTTCCATATACAAATACACTCTCGACAACAAGGCGTTAGCAGCAACTTTTCCAACCCGTAATGTCGAAGAAGGCACAATACCTTCCAAGCAAACAGCAGCACGTTTAAGATCCGTGACAATCTGGGAATACACCGCTTCCACCGAGCTACGGCTAAAATACTTATCCTCTATATACTCCGTGATTTTTAACGGAACTCCAGCATCACGGGATGCAGTAGCTTTGCAATAAGGCATCCCGTAAATATTTACCAATAGGAAGTAATAACCTGCCCGAAGAAAACGCGCTTCACCTTCTACCCTGTTCAACAATTCAATATCCTCTTCTTTCGAACGGAATTCATCAGCCATGTAAATGATAGAATTCAATACCCCTATACTCTTGTAAAACCGTTCCCAGTCATTATCCCTATATTGGTCATTCTCTAAAGTCAAAAACGGGTCGGCTCCCCAGTGATAGAAAGAACCTAGTACATTACGCGGGTAATTCGAAGTATAAGCCAAACCCCCATCGACAAATTCCTCGGCATCATCATCCATCACGTGCAACCACGGGTAATTCATGGTAAGTCCGCTACTGAAACTCATTGTTTCCTGGGTATTGGAACTAAGGTTTGTCCATTGCATGAAACATTCACCTCGAAGCAACTCGTCTAAATCCTGTGCCGTAGTTGCATATCGCTGGTTCTGCGAATATTCTTCCAAAAAATCACCGCAAGCACCAAGACCTAGGGCAAGTACACCGAATATATAAATTAAAACTCTTTTTTTCATCGTTCAAATTTTAGAAAGTGATACTAAGATTACACGAGTAAGTCGGACGTACCGAAAGATTTACACTCGGCGACGAACCAGACTGAGTTGGATCTTGCCCCCGTAACTTTTTATGGGCTATCGTGAACAAGTTTGTTCCTGTCAGATTGATATAAGCCGACTTAAGGCCTAATTTTTTGCAAAACCGATCATCCACATTATAACGGAAAGAAAGCGACGATAAGCGCAAGTAATTTCCACTTACCACCCGAATATCCGAATTATCATACATCTCGTAAATATTAGATGCGATTCGATGTGTCACGTTTGTGCCGCTATTCCACCACGGACTAGCATGAGCTCCCGCAACTGTATTCAATGCAGGGATATTGGTATAATTCTCGTCTCCCGGTTTTCTCCAACGATTCACAAACTCCCGCCGCAAATTACTTGACGGATTGGGATTAGTTGTCCCGTATTCGGTACACAATTTCAGCAAACGAATTTTATTACCCAAACTATAAGCCAGATTAAACGATAAACCGAAATTCCGATACCCAAAATAATTCGAAACTCCTCCCTGAAGGTAGGGTTCACGCCGTCCCGATCTTTCCATCACCTCCAAAAAGACATCTTCTCGTTCCATATTGTTATACTTCTTGCTCAACTCCTCCTGTAATTCATCCTCCGCCCCGTAAAAAATAGGAGAACCATCTACCGGGCTCAATCCTTTAAAGCGGTATGAGTAGAATGTATTCAAAGGCTCTCCGGCAATATCCACGTCACCGGTCAACATATCGGTATATTCAATCTCATCTCGCAAAACGTTATTCCGATTGTTTATCGCATTATTCACTAATTCGTTCAACACTTGTCCCAATTGGGGATCAATACGCCAAACAAACCCTCTCTTCCCACCATCCAATCCGACACGATTGATTGGGGTAAAATTCAAACTCACCTCGATCCCCTTGTTTACAAGAGTTCCGCTATTTACAACGTATTGTGTGGTTCCATTGATTTCAGAAATCGTCTTGGTCAAAAATGCATCCCGCGTTTTTTTATAATACCAAGAAACCGAACCGTTAATCTTGTTTTTCAAAAACGAAAAATCCAAAGTCACATTCGTGGACGCCGTCTTTTCCCATCTCAAATCAGGATTCGGGTAATGGGCTACTTTCGAACGAAATTCTCCATATTTCCCAGTATAATCGGCCTCTTGTCGAATAATCATATTCGGAGTCTGGTTACTCAACATATTTCCCTGATAACCGAAAGACCCCCTTAATGCCATGTCATCCACCCAATCAACAGATCTCAAAATATCTTGTTTCATGTTCCAACGACCTGATAACGCCCAAATCGGCATCATACGATCATTTGCCCGTGACCCGAACAAATTGGAAGCCTCCCCTCGAATATGTAGATTCACCATATAGCGGTTGTCATAATCGTACCCGGCCATCGCATACCACGCTACCGAATTCATTAAATTTTCTGTGATAACACCCAAAGCATTAGCACTTGCCATAAATTGGTTATAATATCCCGTGTAAGTTTGGGGAATAGAAGAAAATAATTTACCCCGATCTCTATGATAGCCCCGGCGTGTAATATTAAAACCATCGTATCTTTGAGAATTCAATTCCAAACCGGCAGAACCACTCACGTTATGCTTACCATCTCTTCCCACGTTCTTGGTGTAATTCGCCTGTACCCGAGCCATCCAATTGGTATTACGAACGTCATTCTTACGCAATTCACCCCCGACAGGACACATATTATTTCGTTCCGTTCGGTCGGCACGCAACTTGTGTACATAATAGGTATCCTCCGTGAAATAAATACTTTGATTCGTATTACTTACCGCATAAGATAATGTTCCTTCCAATTTCAAATTGTCAATAACGTTGTAACTGATATGAGCCTGCATATTAATAGAGTTTCCCTTGGTTTTATCCCCGGAATTATCCATTTCGTTCAACACGTTGAAATTATACACCGGTATAGTGCTACTCGTCCGTTGATAAAAATAACGGGAACCATCGGGATTAAAAGCCGGAACTGCACGACTCATATTATAAGCATAATCCAAAACACCTAATTCAGAAGGATTATAATTACGACTTGATACATTTCCCTGAAGCTGGAATCGTGCCGCAAAACGTTCGTAATTAGCCGTTAAGTTCAACGTAGTCGAATACCGTTTGTTATTCTCACCTTTTATTGCCCCGTTCTCATCGCTCATCCCGAGAGATGCGTAATAACGGATATTGGCAGAACCACCCGACAGACTTAACGTGTGGCTATGTGAAAATACATCTTGACAAACAATATCGAACCAATCCGTGTTCAATGTCTCATAATACGAAACCAACCGATTATACTCTTTATAATCAATCGCACCGTTGTAATAATCTTGCACTGTAGCCTCGTATCCGACCCAACTATCCACATTATTATAATAAACACCCCGTTCTACCAACTCACGGGAAACATCAACCCTTTCCTTCGAATTCATCAGATATATAGCTCGGTCACTATAACGCGGACGTCGGGTAAAAGAACCCGTTCCGGAATAAGTCACACTGGGAGGACCTGCCTTACCTTTCTTTGTCGTGATTACAATCACCCCGTTACCCGCTTTCGCCCCGTAAAGAGCCGTTGCTGAAGCATCTTTCAGTACGTCAATTTGTTCTATATCATTAGGATTCAAACCCGAAATGGCATTCCCCAACAGATTCACGAAATCCAGATCATTGATCTGTGCGGGATCCACGTTCACCGGATCGGTCAAGACCACCCCATCCAGCACCCATAATGGCTCCCGATTTCCCAACACGGTCGAAGTCCCCCGTATCCTCAATTTCGGAGCGGCACCCACCTGTCCGGAATTCTGCATAAAAATCATACCCGGGATACGTCCTTCCAACATCTGGTCAATCGTGTTCACCCCTGCCACTTTGATGTCATCCATTTTGATGGTTTGCACGGCACTCGTTAATTTACGCCTATCGATATTCTGATAACCGGTTCTCACAATCACTTCCTCCAATTGCTCTGCCGATTCTTTTAAAACCACATGAATCGAATCCTGACCGGTATATTTTATCTCTTGCGTCTCCATCCCGATAAATGAAAAAAGCAAGGACACATTTTGCATTTTGGGCAAGGTTAAGGAAAATCTTCCATTTACATCTGTTGACGTTCCCAAGGTTAAACCTTTCACTATAACTGTCACCCCGGGCAACGGTTGCTTTTTCTCATCAGTCACCTTCCCTATAATGCGTACCTCTTTTTCTTCATTTTTTACTTTTCCCGGAACAATAATAATAACACCTTGCTCTATCCGGTAAGATAAGTTCACTTTACCCAAAAGGGCATCCAACACTTGTTCCAATTCTTCATCAACAAATTTTACAGACACATCTTTCACTTTTTTCAATTCATTATGATTGAAAAAAAACTTGTAACCCGTTTGCTGACGTAACTCTTGAATAATTTCCAACATATTTGCTTTCTCAAAATCCAGACTTACTTTCTTTTGAGTGAAACCATTCGCAGAAGCTTTCAACACCAGAAACAATGTAAAAACACATATCAATTTCATAACTAGAAACCATTTTTTTACACACGCTTCCCTTACAGGGATGCCATCATCTCGTTTTTTTTGCATACATTTGTCTTGTTAATGTAAAGATTACTATATTTTATTAACACTTTGGCCGGTTAGGTGGTCCCAACACCTACCGGTTATTTCATTTTTACAATAATGACTCTCTCTTTTAATTCAAATTCAACATTTGTTGTCATGGATATAATATCCAAGATCACATTACATGTATTATATTTCTCCAAATCGCCGGTAAATACAAGCTCTTTAGCTTCCGGATTTTGATAAAATACCGTAATGTCATACCACCGGGCCAGTTGCTTCATGATCCCATCCAAGCGCATTCCTTCAATGATCCACTTCCCTTCGGTCCACGCCGTGAATATGTCCGTATTCACTCGCTCCACGTTTATGTCCTTCGTCTGGATATCATAAGTAATTTGCTCGCCAGGGGATATCATTCGAGAGGAGGCCATTCCCTTTCCTTTAAAAGCAACGCTTCCCTCCACCAAGGTCGTCTGTATATATGCTTCATCCGGATAAGCATTCACGTTAAACACGGTCCCTAAAACTGTAACATCGCCATTGTCTGTTTCTACTATAAAAGGATGCTCAGAATCCCGGGTGACATGAAACAACGCCTCACCTTCCAAATAAACCCGTCGTTCCTTTCCCACAAATTGATCCGGAATGCTTAATTTTGAATCGGAATTTATCATCACACTCGTTCCATCCGACAACACTAAATTGTATTCTCCTCCTCTCGGTACAATAATTTTATTATACTTTACAGATCTTTCCGCCTCTTCAATTCTACCATGAGCAGGTTTAAACTTTTCCACCACCTGTTCAAAAGCAACAGAATCCGTTAATTCTACCTGTTGACCGGAATTAAATACCAATACCGCTTTCGTCATCCCCGGTTCAATGGATATTCCCTTTGCAACCTCTGTAACTTGGAATTGACCACTCTCCCAAAACCAATAAGCAATACCTCCCAGAAGTAAGGGGAGCAGCAACACGGCAACATATTTAATGATTATTCTCCCGATATGCTTTTTCGGGGTCTTGTTCGTATAAACGACAAATTCCTCCCAAGCATTTTTAGAATCCACGACCCGACTTTCCTCTCCCGTGTAATACTTATCAAAATACCGTTGAGCTTTACGATAATATTCCCTGTTACTTTCATCTTCCGACAACCATTCCTCAACCCTTTCTCGCTCTTCAGCAGAGGAAATTCCCAGCAGATGTTTCGCAATTATATCCCAATTTATATATGTCTTGTCATTCGTCATGATTCTTTATTTATCATTCACACGTAAGACACATTTATTTAAAAAATGGAGTACAAAGGTTCTTATTATTTTTTATGAAAAAATTTCAGATTCCTTCCTGCAAATACTCGATAAGCAATAAAATGGGAATCAATTTCTCACGCAACATACGATAGGCTCGCTGCACTTGAGTCTTTACCGTCGTCTCGGCAATATTCAATTGGTTGGCAATTTCTTTATTCTTCTTTCCCTCTACCACTTTCAACAAGATAATTTCTCTACATTTATCAGGTAACGAATCCAAAGCTTCCTGTAGACGTTGTTGAATCTCTTCATCAATAACCACGTCTTCCGTGCCTGAAAAAAGTTGGGCTTCAAATAATTTATTGTTATGTTCGTCTCTAATCTTCCGATCCCGCAAAATATTCAAACAACGATTTCGCACGGAAGTAAACAAATAAGATTTTATTGAAGTCGTCACGTGCAATGCCTCGGAGTGATCCCACAAATGGAAAAATAAATCCTGCACTAAATCCCTTGCCTCTTCTTCATCGTACAAATAGCTTTCGGCAAATAGTACTATTTTGGTAAAATAATACTCATAGAGGAATCTAAACGCCTCTTTATCATGCTTCTTTATTCGATCTAAAATCAAATTCTCTTCGATATCCATGAGTATATTTTCAGATTATCCGGACAAATTTATGTAAGAAAATCGAATTATAGCACCCACTCACGAGAATAAAAAGAAAATTAATATGGCCAAACCTTCCCCTAATTCTTCCCTCACGAATGCATAAGCCCGTTTTTTCTGGGTTTTTACAGAATTCTCACTAACCCCCAATTGCGCGGCAATCTCTTTTACCTTACAGCCCTCCATGCTCATAAATAGAACCTGCCGCTGCTGATCGGATAATTTATCCACAGCACTGTAAAATTTATTCACGACATCCTCCTCCACCGCACATTCTATCACAAGTTTTTCTTGATTCTCAAGAAGTTCACTTCCCCACTTTTCATATAATTCTTGCACAAATCCTCGGTCTCTTACCGAATTTAGGGCTCTGGTATACACCATGCGGTACAGATAACCGACCAGCGAAGGCACGTCAGGAAATTGAGTCCCGGAATCCCATATCTTAATAAAACAATCTTGAACAATATCTTCGGCGGCAGCATCATCTTTCACAATTCTCGATGCATAGTTACACATCGCAGGATAGTATTTCCGGTACATTTCCCGCCATGCTCCTTCACGTTTTTTATTGACACTTTCAATAAACCGATCCACGTCCATAGCTATTCATCATTTCGATTCTAACCAAAGGCAAATATGCGAATAAAACTTCACTCTCCCAAATTCGGACCGATAGGGTTAACTTTTCTTTTCTTATTAAAAAAAAGGAGTCATCCGAGAATATACCCGAATGACTCCTTGCCAACTTAAAAACACGCACCAATATTATAACCCGGGCAAAGATTCTAAAATTTTCAATGTTTCTGCTTCCGAAGGACGAGACATATTGGCATTCACGTAATTTCCCTCCGGATCAATCAGGATGAATCGCGGGATTCCGTTACACTGAATAGATTTCATGAACTCCTTATCGTAGCCTAAATACAATTGTACTCCTTTCAATTGATGATCTTTCACGTATCTCTTCCACTCCTTCTGCCCGTTGTCACAAGAGATGCTCACGAAACAGATGTTCTTTCCTTCCAAACGTTTTTCCAAAGCTTCCAGGTGCGGGATTTGGGCACGACAAGGACCACACCAAGTGGCCCACATATCGATGTAAACATATTTACCCCTAAAATCCGATAAGCTCACCATTTTGCCCGTCGTATCCGGTAAGGTAAAAGCAATCGCCGGTTGGCCTTTGAACAAAGACCGGTTAGCCTCGTACATTTCGTTGTAAGCCGCCACGTACTCCGGGCGATGAACGTTCTTTCGAAACACGCAATCCATCTCCGTCGTATTCTCCATGCCATTCAAACGAATATACTCCATCACACTTTTATTCACAAGGAATTCCACCAAACGTTGGTCTTTATAATTCTCTGTTGCCATTTTTAACACGCTCAACAAGCGAGAATAAGCATCCGTCAACGAGGTCTCCCGCTGTGCTATAGCCTGCAATATTCGCTTTATTGTTTCCGGATATTCAGGGATGCCCCAACAGCCCGAATCTTCCAAAGCGGCGAGTTGCAATTCAGCCTCACTTTCACCAGAAAGCGTCGTTGGTTCGGCCCGAGATATTGCCCCGACAGCAAATGAAGCCAAGTGATAATTTCGCAACCATTGCAAACGTTTCTTCTCTCGTTCAACAAACTTCGTATCAAGTTCCCGCTCTTGAAGCACCTTCTCTCGCTCGCCAATCACCTTTTGCAATTGTCCTCGGAATTCAGTATCTTCCATTCGGTAGTAGTCATTAAAATAGAATTGATGCACGAAACGAGTATTCAAATAACTATTTATCTCCTCTCCCGGTCCCTTAAAATGCAATTCATTCCATTTTAACTCCGCACTCCAAGGTTTTTCATTCTCAACCCAAACAAGAAAAGGTAGATCACCAACCCAAAGACGTGCATATTCACCTCCCGCCAAAGAAAGCCCAAAAGAGGCTTTCCGCAAAGAGTCGGACAACTGAAATGTTAAGGCTTCCCGTCCATCGGCGGTCTCAACATCCACGCTTCGATCATCATCGCCGGGCAGAGCCAACTCGAAAGTCGTTTCCGCGTGTTTGCAACAAGCCGTCAGTAATAGCATCAGGCATCCGACTATCACACTATTTTTCATCATCCGTATCTTTTTTCGTTTACAATCCGGGTAAAGCCTCTAAGGTCTTCCATGTAGCAGCCTCGGAAGGCCGTGTCATGTTGGAATCTATAAATTTCCCCTCACGATCAATCAACATAAATCGAGGAATTCCATCACACTTGATCATTGCCATAAAATTCTGATCGCCACCAAAATGCAATTGAATACCACCCATTTCTTTTTCTTTCACAAATCTTTCCCAAGCAGCCTTGTCTTCGTCACAAGAAATACTAACAAAACAAATATTCCGACCTTCCAATTTCTTCTCCAATTCTTTCAATTTGGGAATTTCAGCATTACACGGTCCACACCACGTGGCCCAAATATCCACATAAACGTATTTTCCTTTCAAATCGGCAAGACTTACCTCGTTCCCGTTTATATCCTTAAATTTAAAAGGAACAGCCGGAGCTCCTTTCCCCAAACGTTTAAAATCAGCATACATCCGTTCGTACTCCTCCACGTAATCCGGGCGAGTCACGCATTGCCGAAAAATACGATCCATCTCCTCCGTGTTTTCCATTCCTTGGAAACCGACATACTCCATCACGGCATTCATCACCACATCTTCCAGCGTGCGCTTGTCCTTGAAATTTTCCATAGCAATCTTCAAGGCGTTCAACAACACGGCATAAGGAGTTGTTGAGGTTTCGTCCATTTTAGCAAAAGCAAAAACCACGCGATTCAAAGATTCGGTATATCCCAAAATACCCCACGAATCCGGATCCTCTTTCAACGCTTGTTGTAACTCAGAGAATGTATCTCCGGAAAGATTCATCGTCCCATCGGCACCTCCTCCGATCACGAAAGAAGCCAAATAATAATTCCGCGTATATGCAATTCGCTTCAGTTCTTTTGCCGTAAAATCAGCATCCAAATTCGAAGACGTAAGCAATTGTTTTTTCTCTTCATCCAGTTTTTGCAATTTTGCCCGAAAAGAAGCATCGTCCATCTTGTAATCATATCGCTCTATCTGATTCTTCGGCTTCGTATTCAAATAGGTGTTGATTGCCGCTCCGGCTCCCTCAAAATATGCCCCGTTATTATCTACTTTTGCCTGCCACGGCTTATCCGGTTCCAGCCATACCGGGAACCACCCTTGCCCTATCCACAATCGAGCATACTCTCCTCCCGACACGGGAATTTTTGCCTGAACTTTTCCCTCTCCATTCACTCCCAACTCCACAATTCGCTCATTCAATTCCAAGGCAACACCCGACACGTGGCCCCCCGGTAAGGATAAGGCAATTTCTGCCATTTTCTCTTGAGCGTATACTCCTCCGATAAATAAACTTAAACACCAAATCAAAAAAATCCGTTTCATAATCCTAATCACTATTTAGTAACATGCACAAATTCTACAATCCTTTTAATTTCAACAATCTATCCAACGTTTTTGCATTGGAAGGTCTCGTCATCTCCAATTCCAACACCCGACCTTTCCGATCAAGCAATATAAAACGGGGAATCCGATCCGCCCGAAATGCCTTTAGAAATGACTCGTCTCCCGCAATCCACCACTGTATGCCTTTCATCATCCCCAAAGCTCCCGTCCAACGCCACTCAACATGGTCACAAGAGATACCCACGAAAACAATGTTCTTGCCCTCCATCTTTTCCTCTAATTCCTGCAAATAAGGATACTCTTTCCGACACGGGTAACACCACGATGCCCACACATCTATAAAAACATACTTTCCCTTCAACTCCGATAACCTGTGATCCTTTCCTTGAGCATCCTTAAACACGAACTCCGGACATTTATCACCCTTTTTCAATGCCGTCGTATCTGCCTGCTTCGCTGCTCCCATAACTTGAAAAACAGCTAAAAACATGAAAACAACGAACCATAAACTCTTCAATCTCATAATTATTACAATTTCATACATTCATCCCAAACCATCACCCCAATGCCATGATTAAAAACACGTTTACTGATGCATCAACCGCACGATCGAACTTACCGGGATACACTCCTTTATCCCCATCTGTCGATCTGTCGGCGGCTGATCCACGTAGAAGATGGGATGAAGACAAGAAACCATGGCAACCATATTTCCCCGGTCATCCATAATCGGTCCTCCACTGGAGCCTTTAGCAAAATCGGCCGTAATCTCCACGCGGTTGGCAAAGGGATTGCCGGATTCCTTGATAAAAGTACGAGAAACCACTCCGTTCGTGTACACGTAAGGATATCCTGCCGGATTAGTCAAGGCATGCACGTTCTCTCCTACAGCAAGATCACCTCCTATAGGCATCGGCACCAAGCGATCGCCTCGGGTATCAATCTTGAAGAAAGCCAAATCTCCACTCCGGCTATAACTAAGAATGGAAGATATGGAATATATCTTTCCGGCTTCTGTTGCCACAAAAAGTAAGCTATCCCGCAAATCCAAGCGTGCCGTAGGATCTATCAATTGCCAGAACACATGCCAATTCGTCACGCACACCCCGTCTTCCGACAACACCACGGCCGTTGCCCAAGGTTCGATTGCTTCCGGACGAGTTGTAGCTCGCAAATATTTAAACATCATCAACACGCTCGCCCGCCTTTCTGTCATCATCTTTCCCGGCTTCAATTTCCGCTTCCCGGCAAAATGGGGGACTACATCCACGAGCGCCTCTTCTTGCACCATACGAGTCTCTCGCTTCAATGTATTCATACCTTTAAACAACGAGGCAGCCTCCGGACGTTTCAACGAATCGAGGATGGTCCACCCCAATCGGTCATAATCTCTATAAATTACGCCATTTTGCGCATGTCCCACTTGCAACCCGCACAAAAAAAGAATCAGTCCGACGCAAAAACATATATTACAATACTTTTTCATTTGCAATCACTCTAAAACAATTTCTATTTTTCCAATGCATAAGGAATAAATTGTCCCAAGGAGAATTTAAACTTATCGTTTGTGGTCTCTGCCAATAGTTTCTTGGCTAATTTTAAAATTCTCGCCTGTTGATCAGGAGTTCCATTACGTTTGATCGTCAAAGACAACGGGAAAAACACAGCCAACAGATGCTCATGCTCAATCTGCGGGATATCTTTCTCACAAGTAGTCAACAACTTTTCAATATCCCCACTTCGTTGAGCACGGGCAATCTCGGCAAACATTTTCAAACGGGCCTTACTGGGGAATTTATACTTCTCCATCTCATTCTCAACCCGATCTATTGCATCCACACCGCTCTGGCGGTCACGTCCCGTGATCATATTCGTCAATTGAAGATCAAAAGCCGTCGCGATCTTTTCATTCACTCGCTCCTCCCCAATGCTTTTTTGAAAACGTTCGGCATTCTCCAACAAATAGGTCATATTAGGAGAACCGACCTGCGTCAAAAAAGGATGTTCATAGACAAACCAGTACGTTGTATCCACCCGTTGTGCATCACTCAATTTCCCAATTAACTCTTCTGCCACTTTTACTACTTGAGGATCTTGAATTGCCAACAACGCCCGGGCATACTTGGTCAATAAATTTATGCTTCGATCTCCTTTCGCGTATCGATTGGCAAGAATCCCTATCGCTTTCTCTTCATCCAATCCTTCTTCCACACGCTTGATAAAATCTTCTGCGGTCTCGCTTCCACCGACAATTTTGTGCTGCACTTCTCCCTCCGAGTTCAAAATCAAGAATGTCGGGAAAGCTGAAATCTCATACCGCTTCATAATCTCGGCACCTTCACCCCCTTCCGTGTTAAATTTCACACAAACAAAACGCTCGTTCAAATACTCTCCCATCTCTTTTTTTGGGAAGATCGTGTTCGCCATATACTTACATGGCATACACCAAGAGGTATAAGTATCCACGAACACCAATTTATTCTCTTTTTTAGCTTTCTCTAAAGCTTTTTCCAACGTCAATTCTTCAAAATTCGTTTGGGCAAAAGCTCCCATTTGCAGCATAAAAAATGCTACAACAAACAATAAAAACTTTCTCATACAAAAAAATTAAATGGATAACCTCCGCACGCACCATAGAGGTCATCCAAACTATAAATCAATCAATTATAAATATAACCATTGAAAGATAATTTTGATAAATATCCCGTCGGATTATATCCATACCACAACATTTTTTTCACTTTCCCGTGCCCAACAAAAGTTCTCTCCGGTCGTAAAACCAAGTTACCACTATCATTCTCTTCAAAAGTATAGACGCTATATTCTTCTCCGGAACAAGTCGCCACCATCAAACGACTAAACGTGTAGTTAAATTGTATTGGATCCCATGAATCACTCCGATCATAATTATTACCGACAAATTTCAAGTAAGTCACCTCTCCGTCAAATGTATAACAATCCTTCACGAACCTATCATTCTCTATATCATAATAATGCAAAACATTATCTTTTATAAAATAAAGAATACCTTTATCTTGATGTAACGTGTAAAAATCAGCTGACACCAATTCCGGACAAGCAACGACCTCTATTGTTCGGTGAAAACGTATTGGGCTATAAATAGTTCCATAACTCGTGGCTTCCCTAAAATTCAAACCATACAATTCTACCTGTTCCGTATTTCCCTTCTTCCTCATCAACGCATAACCAATACCCGGACCATAAGCAGGATAAGACGTGTAATTAGGATCCAAGTTCCCATGCGTTTGTCCGAAGAACAACAAATCGGCATCCATCGCATTACTGGAAATTTGTACATCATCTCCTTCCCGGTAAGTATCCGGGAAATAAGACAACGCATCATCTCCCACCATAACAAAAGACGAAGTAAACTCATCATATCCTACCAGCATATTCATAGACACCCCGGTAACTAGCCATGGAGCCAATTTATAGTTTCCAACAATCTCTGGCATGAATCTTGAGCCGGAATACGAGGCTAGAGTCCGAGAAACTCGTCCGTTATCCACTAGAGCCATGACACAATACAAAGAATTAAAAACCCCTACTGCCTCAAATTTTCTAGTTGCCACGGGAGAAGGTTCATAGAACATATCATCTCCCGATAACATTGTAACCTCATCCTTGATCCGGTACCAAGCGATATTTTTCTCACTCACGGGCAACAAACACTCCAAGTTTCCTTCTTGGACAAGGGTTACCGGGTGATTCCAATAGTACCTCCCTGCCTCAAGCAATGCCACCGGTTTTCCTTCCAACGGCTCCGGCAATAAATTCTCCGATAGCTCGAAAACATTATCACCTACCATAAGAAGAGCATCCATGTCCGTATTTCCCTCGGTATTCTCTTTCAAAACAATCCAACCGCGTTCAATACGGGGAGTAATCGTGAAATTATACACTTCGGAAATCATCATACCTGTTTCCACGTGAGTCACATCCAATCCAATATTTACAAAATCAGTTGTATCCACTCTCCACACCAAATCCTGTCCCTCGTGGATCAATTCCGGCTGATTTCCATGATAACGGTACCATTGATACGTACACTCCACCTCTTCGTTTTCCAACATCCCGATCGGGTGCAATTTCAATTCATCACCTGTTTTTACTGCCCCTGCCGATATATTCGTTATCTGCAAATCAGGCAAACGGTGTATTGTATTATTCTTGTCATAACAAGACACTAGAATAAGCCCCACAAACAACACGAACAACTGTGTATATCTATTTGATTTCATCTCATTCATTCATTTAATTCATAACCTAATTAAAAGCGATCTCTGTACTCGGGTCATTCGGATCATCCCTCAACGGAGGTAAACCCTCCTCTGCTCGGGCTGCATTCTCTTTTGCCAACTCCCTTTTGAATACGTAAATATAGTAACTTAGCAATTCAGCATTACTATTCACTGATGTTATAAAATCGTCATCCCAAAATATGCCCGTCACACGGTTCATAAAATCATGCCGCACCACACTCCAAGTTCCAAAACGCCAAGACCAATTAATTGGTTGTACCAAACAATCACTAATCACGATCTGTGCTTGGCAATAGTGGCTATCTCCCGCCGAAAGATCATCGGAATCCACAATTCTAAAATTCAATGTGTAAGGTTTTTCTTGCAAGGAAGGAGAGCGCAACACGATCACGGGAATCCGGGCTTCCAACTCCCCTTCCTCCAACTTCATCAATCCAGCTACCCGTGCATCATCAAATGCCACGTAATGCACTCCCGGCTCCGCTTGATCAGGGTACTCGTAAAGCGTAGAATCAATCACGTGTCCCAATTCATCATATTTGTAATCCCAACGGATTTCTTGAAATTGTTCAAAACGCAAATAACTTGTTCTTTGAGGCAATGCCCCTTGAGGACGAACTCGCAACCAAACCGTATCCTGCGTGAGTGCCGCATCTTTACCATAAAACGAATAATTACTCTTTACTCTATCGTTAAGGGTCGCATTATACTCTCCATCCAATATAAACTGGACACCATGCCACTCTTCCGCAAAACCCGGTAACGCCTTTTCACACCCACCACACAAAAGCAGCAACGCTATAAATAAATATAAACTGGTTTTCATGACTTTCATTTTTAATAACTGTTTTCCGTACTTGTTTCTCTACGAGGCAATGGCACCACATAATCACTCTCTCCACACGTGTGATTACTCCAACGCATCTGTTCCGTCCCGTAACGTTTATAAGTATAGAACATCTGTCCTTCTGCATAAAACTCTTTCAAATACTCGGTCTTTAACACATCTTCCCGATTCGTTTCTGTCAACACCGTTACCGGGGCATTCCTATTGCTCAACAATTCACGATACACCTCATTTGCCTCATCCAACGGTGCACACTCCGCAATAATCAAATACATCTCCGCAAGTCTTATCAAAGGCACTCCACGGGACGGAGAGGCATTCGTGGTTTCCGTTGACCTCAAACCAGAATACTTCCTTGTGGAACGCTTGTACATACCCACCGAAGCATTCCATGTCGACGTGTACCATTGATACAAACGAATATCTGTCATGCCATTTACTACGGGAAACAATTCCTCTATCCAATAATTATTTTGATACTGGTACGAATTGGCGGCCGAAGCCATCTGCGAATCATCAAAATTCTCAATATACATGGCAAATATCTGCTCGTTAAAAAACACGAAATCATTACCGCCATTTCCCCCTACCGGACCGAGAGCTGAAGATGGCCCTAATGTAAACTGGGGAGTAACACCTTCTAGAGCAGCGTTTTTTACCAAACGCGCATAACGCAACGCCTCTTCACGATTTCCCATCCATAAATACACCCGAGCCTTTTCGGCTAAAACAGCATAATAATTCATCCGGTTCTGCCGGTATTCATTGGTGGTATTCAGTACCGAATTTGATGTCGTAATAATCGGGTCTACCCGTGCCAATAGAATTTCCGCCGAATCCAAATCCGCAATCAAAGCCCCCATGTATTCGTTATACGTCGAATAAGTATAATTTCCCAACGAAATAGTCGTCTCGTAAGGCAAATAACGTCGTCCTTCCTGTACATTCATCGGCATCGGGCCATATAAACGGATCAAATCGAAATGCAAATAAGCCCGCAGCCCCAAAGCCTCTCCTTTATACAAGGCATATTCCCGACTCGACAAAACTCCATTCTCCATGTATGCCAACATTTGATTTAGATTCGTGATAGTCTTATACTGCTGCAAAAACAACTCCCCATTAGCTCTCTCCACGGCATCTCCCCGGTAATTGTGAGCCGCAAAATCTCCCGATTCCGAGTTACTCTCCGTGTACCAGAGGTTAGCAATAAACTCCACCATTCCAGTCACCAAATTCCCGTTGGGAGCATAATTATTCTCTCTCATCAAGGTATACACCCCGATCAATGCATCACGAAACCCTCCCGAACTTTTAAACATATCATCCTTTGACACCTCTGTCTTGGGTTGTACTGTCAACCAATCCGTACACGCTGTCAATCCTGCTGCAAGCAAAATAGTCCATGCAAATATTTTCATCTTCTTCATAATATCTCTATTTAAAATGTACATGATAATGAAAATGACGGCCTAACGGAGAACGGATAATTAATTCCCCGTTCCTGTTCTATCGTGGAAAGATAAAACAAGTCATTCAAATTACCGGATATACTCAATCGTTCCATCCCGAAAAACCTACTTATTCGCCGGGGAAAATCGTACTGAATATTTACATTCCGAAGAATAAATGTCGATTCATCCGCCACGAAACGAGAGTTAGCCGGAGTGTTCGTGTCATTATTCAATCCTTTGTAACGGGTCACGTCGCCCGGTTTTTCCCAGCGTTGAGTAGCCACTCGTCGATCCACGTTAAAACGTACCGCAGCATTCTCCACCTTGTCCAACAATGTTTGGTTAAACTTTTGTCCCCCCAACCTCAATTCAAAATTCATATTCACGGATAGTGTTTTGTAACGAAATGCTGTACTCAAGCGACTATTAATCTTGGGAATCTCGTTTCCACAATACACTTTGGAGTACATATCATAACTATCAGACACATTCCCGTTATTATCCATGTAAAGAACCCTACCCGTTGCCGGATCAACACCCGGAGAAATAAACGTATAGATCGCATCCATTGACTGTCCCTCCCGGTATTGTAAATAAATAAAAGCCCCGGTCTGATTATTAATTGTTTCTTCATTTTTCCGTTTCATCTCCTCGGACAACTTCACGATCGTGTTCTTATTATGAGAAAATGCCGCTCGTGCCGACCAAGATATATTCTTATTCCGCAACAAATAAACAGATACCTCCCAATCCAAACCCACATTACGCATTGTCCCGGAATTCTCCGTGTATTCATCGAACCCGTGGGAATAAGTCAGTCCCAACGTTGAAATTTGATTCGTCGTCTCTTTATGATAATAATTTCCGTTTATGGCTACCAACCCGTTAAACAAAGAAATATCAACTCCCAAATTATGCTGGTACGTGTTCTGCCAACGCAAATCATCATTACCAATTCCACGCATTATAGCTCCGATATTCCCCCGATAACGACTTGTCCAATCATACTGATACGTCGTCAGCGACTGGTAAGGCTGAAATCCTAAAGCACTTGTCACCCCATAAGAATAACGCAAACGGAATAACTCAAGCTGAGGCAAATGATCTTGAATAAACTTCTCCTGACTAACTGTCCAACCGATACCGGCAGACCAAATCTTTTATTAGAACCGAAAGAAGAAGCCCCATCCGAGCGGTAAGAAAAATCCACAAAATAGCGGCTGTCAAAATTATAGTTTGCCGTTACTACAATTCCGATCTGACGTCTTGTCGTTTCTGTTGATGAGGGACGCTCCCTTGCAAACCTATTCGCATTCGATATATCATTCAAGTTATCATTCGGGAACCCTTGTAACAAAATCGTGTATTGACTATTCTGATTCTCTTGCATATTCCAATTCGCCCCGGCATAAATGCTATGTCGTCCAAAAGTATTTCCGTAACTGGCTGTAGCCTCGAACTGGTAGGAAGACATCTCACCGTATTTCCAATCATAACTACCTTTAGAGTCTTCATCCGACACTTGCAAGAAACCAGAATGAGATCTAGGTTGAAAACGGTCACCCCGATCTGTTTGTTTTGTATAACCGAAACCTCCACCAATCTTCATACCTTTAAAAATATCCCATTCCACTCGAAGTTGATTGCGAATATTCGTGTATTTCGTCTTGTCAAAACTCGGCAGCGAAGCATCATACAACGGATTGGCAACCGTGCTTCCTCCCGAATTCGGGAAGGTATTAAACGTGGGGATCAAATTACCCTCTTCGTCCCATGGATACCAGTATGGGTTCATTCTTACGTAATCTGAAAAGGTTCCGTAAGGACTGTTTTCCGAGTTATTTAATCCCAAAGAAACAGTATTCGTGAAACGAAGGTTCTTCAACAAATAACTGATAGATAACGAACCGTTAAAATTATTCCGGAAAGATCCTCTCATAGCCCCTTGATTAGAATTATACGCCAATGACAAAGTATAACGAAATTGTTCGTCACCACCGCTCAATCCCAGATTATGTTGTTGCCCCACTCCCGTGTGGACTGGTTTGCCGATCCAGTAGGTGTCCACACCTTCTGCAACTCCTCGGGCAACCTCCTCATATAAATACTTCGTCGAAACATCATCATACAACCCCGCACGAACCTCCACGTCCAACTTCTCCTTCGCATTCAATAAATTATAACTCGAAAGATCGGGAATTTCCAAACTCAATCCCGCCGTGTAAGAAATCTTCAATTTACCTTGCCGTGGCTTAGTTGAAGTAATAACAACCACTCCATTAGCCCCTCGGGAGCCGTATATAGCCGTAGAACTCGCATCTTTCAATATCGTCACTGACTCCACATCTGTCGGATTCAAGTCCATCACCCGCTCTAGCGACACCTCAAAACCATCCAGTACAAACAACGGTTGATTCAACTCTGCCCGAGCATAGGTCTGCAAATTCGTAATATCCGGCAAACTCGATACTCCCCGAATCTGAATTTCCGGCAACACGTTCGGGTCAGAACCATACGTATTATTTTCGCGTATCAAAAATGAAGGATCAATATTACTCAACGTCTGTAACAAATTTCTACTCCCGAACGCCATAATATTCTCCTTAGTAATATGCTTCACAGCTCCCGTGAAACTCTCTTTCGGTTTATTGAAAATACCGGTCACCACAACTTCATCAATCTCCGCCATATCGTTTTTCATCACGATATTCATCGGTTTGTTATCTTTTTTCACTCGCACTTCTTGCTTCTGATAACCGACAAACGAGAAGATCAAAACCAACGTATCCCGTCTCGGCAAATCGAAATCAAACTTTCCTTCCTCATTGGTTGTAAAACCGATCGTTGTACCTTTTACCTGAATCGTTACACCGGGGAGTGTCATCCCGTCTACATCCTTCACAGTTCCCCTCACGGTAATCTTCTTCAGCGAATCCGCTACAGCCATGGCTCTTACATAATGAATCACCACGAAATTATCATTCACCTCAAACTTCACATCGTATCCTTTAAAAATCATCTGCAAAGCCTGTTCAATCGTGGCATCCAGAAAATCCACGTTCACCCGTTTTGACACATCAATCTTGGAGTTACTGTAAAAGAAGTCCAACTGCGTGGATTCCGAAATCTTATTCAACACCTGCTCGATCGTGGCATCCTTCATTTTCAAGTTGATACGAGCCGTCTGCGAATGTACCGCAGCCGACAAATGCATCACGCACATCAAACATAAAATTCCTGTTATTCGCATAACCTTAAGAAAATTTTTTAGCCATCTGGGAGGATAAAGCCCCAAATCACATTTTTTTTTCATACATTTATTTTTTAAAGGTTTACAATAAGTCTTGTCCTCTATCGCCAAATGTCAGGCAAGACTGTTAACTTTTATAAATGCCGGGAAAGTCGCCATACTTTTCCGGTATTTTTAATTTATTCTGAAATTACAATTGTTCTCCCCTTCACGCTAAACCGGACCTGACTTGTACTCTCGATCATCCGCACCAAATCCTCCAAAGGTTTAAACTTCACGATCGCCCCCGTGAACCGCACCTTTTTCACGCTTTCACTACTAAAGAATATCTCCACGTCATACCAACGAGATATTTGCTTGGCAATCTCTTCCAATTCCGTGTTATTAAACAAGAACTTTCCGTCGATCCAGGACGTGTAAAGACGAACATTGACTTCCCGTTTCTCTAACTCGTTTTCTTTCCCGTAAGCCTGTTCTCCCGGAACCAACCGAAACGCCTGCTGATCACCAGAAACAATTTCCACGCTACCATTTACCAGCGTGGTCGAAACCTCCTCGTTATCATCGTAATCATTCACGTTAAAACGAGTACCCAACACCTTCACGTTCATCCGGGATGTCTCCACGACAAAAGGCCTTTCAGCATCGTGTGTCACGTCAAAAAAAGCTTCCCCGGACAAAACAACCCGTCTCTCCTTTCCCATGAAAGATTGAGGATATATTAATCGTGATGCCGAATTCAACCAAACCTTTGTCCCGTCTGCCAACACGACTTGGTATTCCCCACCCTTAGGAATAATTAATTCATTATTTTTATTGTCATTGGCCATCTCAATAGAGTCATGTGAAGAATAGCGTAACAGATGATTAGAATCCATCTCTATCCGGACATTTGCCTCGTGAGCGATCAATGAACTCTTCATTGTACTATCCAGCACAACCGTTTTTCCATTATACAACTTCAATATTGCCCGTTCTCCCCCCGGACGAGAAACTGCACTAAATTGACGGTGTTCCTCCTCCGCCTCATTCTTCATTCCCTGCCACAAGACCAAAGCCACGCTTAATGGCAAAATAAAAAGGGCCGCGTATTTCCACCAGTAACGAAAACCTATTTGCCTTACTCTTTCCCGCTTTATCCGTTTTAATACATGCTCCGTATCAGGGGCAAAATCCCGATGCAAAAGTTTAGTCCGATCACGTATTTTCTTTATCTCGGCATACACTTCCTCGTGTTTCACATCTTCTGCCAGCCAGTCCGAAAGTTCCGTTTCCTCCATAGGTAACAAACCATCATCCAACTTTCTGGCAATCAAATCATATATTCGATCATCTATTTTCATCTCCATATTTTTATATAGAGTACTTCAAAAATGAAAAATAGGGTGAAGAAAAATCAGATTTTTTTTGAAAAAAGATTTTAATCTTCTTTCATCTCAAAAAGAAACAGTAATAAAGAGAATTGTTCTTGTTTCAATTTTTCCCGCAAAGTCTTGTAAGCGATTTTCATTTGTGTTTTTACCGTGTTGACCGAAATTCCTAACGAGTCGGCCACATCCTTATATTTCATATCTTCCAGAACCACCAATTTAAAAACAACTTTACATTGCAAGGGTAAATTTTCAATCTCTCCCCACAAATGGTTCAATTCCGGTGTTTCAAATTCCACGACTTCTTCCGAAATCTTCAAATTTTGTTTCACATCCTCCAAATCAACACGTTCCTGTTTATTCTTCAAAAACGTAAAACAAGCATTACGCACGGCAACAAACAAATAACTATCAATGGATTCCCCCTCATCAATCTGAGTAGTTCTTTTCCAGATCTTTTCAAAAACTTCCTGCACAATGTCTTCTGCCACGTCAAACTGCACGACAAATGTGGCAGCAAAACGACACAGTTTTTTGTAGCGAGTTCTGAAAAGATAATCAAAGGCAACTTCTTTTCCTTCTTTTAACTCTCTAGTCAATATTTCTATGTCATAATATTTCTGACTATTTTCCATCGTATAGCTTAACCGTACAAAATACGCCCTACTTAAAAACCTCCTATTGCATCCATAAATTGGCTTTTCAAAAATAATAAAATCTGAAATAAAACTTCCTTTTTAACCTCACTTTTGTCGCTGACAATTTTTATTTACCCGTATGATAAAAGAAAAATCCTCACCACAACAATCCCGTCATCGGGTTATAAGCGAAATAAAAAAGCCGTCCTGAAACAATACGGTCTTCTAGATACAAATTAAAACTTAAACTTATTCACTTAAGATTGTTTTTATATATCTATCCGTCAAATTTATAAAATATGATTTACAGCATCTTACAATTCAAAACTACAAGAATTTCCTTTTAAAAAAATATCTTACCGTCTTCAAGTTTATCCGAAATCTCATTTTTTTCAAAAAAAATCTGTCAAACCTTTGCAGAGTCCAAAAATTGCACTACATTTGCATCCGCAATCAGGAAACAAGGGCGCTTAGCTCAGCTGGTTCAGAGCATCTGGTTTACACCCAGAGGGTCGGGGGTTCGAATCCCTCAGCGCCCACGAAATAGAAGTCTTACGAAGAAATTCGTGAGACTTTTTTTATTTCTTACCGCTTTTATACAAACTTTCTTTATCCTTTTGCCTTATAACTCAGGAAAAAGAGTTAATTTTGCAGTCTGATAATTATCTAAGAAAACGTATGGAACTTGATGTATTAACGGCCATATCTCCGATTGATGGTCGATATAGAGGCAAAACTAAAGCTTTGGCAGCTTATTTCTCTGAATTTGCACTGATTAAATACCGTGTACAGGTAGAGGTGGAGTATTTTATCACCTTGTGCGAACTTCCTTTGCCGCAATTGAAAGGAATCGATAGTAGCGTGTTTGAAACTTTACGGAATATCTACCGTAACTTCTCCGAAGCAGACGCACAACGCATTAAAGATATCGAAAGTGTAACTAACCACGATGTGAAAGCCGTAGAATACTTCCTGAAAGAAGAGTTTGACAAAATGGGCGGAATGGATGACTATAAAGAGTTTATCCACTTCGGACTGACTTCTCAGGATATTAACAATACGTCTGTTCCTCTTTCTATCAAAGAGGCATTGGAGCAGGTTTATTACCCGTTGATTGAAGAGCTGATTGCACAGTTGAAAACCTATGCGACAGAATGGGCTAACATTCCGATGCTTGCCAAAACTCACGGTCAGCCGGCTTCTCCTACCCGTCTGGGTAAAGAAGTGATGGTATTTGTTTACCGTCTCGAACGTCAGTTGGCTATGTTGAAAGCATGTCCGCTTACCGCTAAGTTTGGCGGTGCTACCGGAAACTACAATGCGCATCACGTGGCTTATCCTCAATATGACTGGAAACAATTCGGTAATCGGTTTGTTGCAGAGAAACTGGGACTGGAACGCGAAGAATATACCACTCAGATTTCGAACTACGATAACTTGTCTGCTGTCTTTGACGCGATGAAACGTATCAACACCATCATGGTGGATATGAACCGTGACTTCTGGCAATATATTTCTATGGAATACTTCAAGCAGAAGATCAAAGCCGGTGAGGTAGGATCAAGCGCGATGCCGCATAAAGTGAATCCGATCGACTTTGAAAATGCGGAAGGTAATTTGGGTATCGCAACTTCTATTCTGGAACACCTGGCTGTGAAACTGCCTGTTTCCCGTTTGCAGCGTGACCTGACAGACTCTACGGTGCTCCGTAATGTAGGCGTGCCTTTCGGTCATATCGTGATTGCTATTCAGAGTTCACTGAAAGGACTTCGCAAACTGTTGCTGAACGAACCGGCTATTTACCGTGATCTGGACAACTGCTGGAGCGTAGTGGCTGAGGCAATCCAGACGATTTTACGCCGCGAGGCTTACCCGCATCCGTATGAAGCATTGAAAGCTTTGACCCGGACCAACCAGGCTATTACAGAAAGTTCTATTAAAGAGTTTATCGAAGGCTTGAACGTAAGCGAAGATATTAAAAAAGAGTTAAGAGCAATTACTCCGCATACATATACGGGACTTTAATTGTTTACTTATACAATAAACGTGTTTTTTAAATAGGCCGTGAGGCCAAAGTCTAATTTTATTCGAATAAAAAAATGAGCACAGAAAACGAAGAATGGCGCGAAAATTCTTACAATGAGGAGAATACAGGTGCCGGCCGTGATGGTAACAAGTCTTACAACAGAGAAGGTGGAGAACGTCCGTATCGTCCTTCTTACAACCGTGAAGGTGGGGATCGTCCGTATCGCCCGCGATTTAATCCGAATAGTGAAGGTGGAGAGCGCCCACAGCGTTCTTATGGTGAACGTTCTTATGATCGCCCCCAACGTCCTTCTTACAATCGTGAAGGTGGAGACCGTCCGTATCGTCCTCGCTTCAATAGCAACAATGAAGGAGGCGAACGTCCGCAACGTCCTTACAACCGCGAAGGTGGTGAACAACGTTCTTATGATCGTCCTCAACGCCCTTCTTACAACCGTGAAGGTGGAGACCGTCCGTATCGTCCGAGATTTAATCCGAACGGCGAAGGTGGCGATCGTCCGCAGCGTCCTTACAATCGTGAAGGTGGTGAGCAACGCTCTTATGGCGACCGTCCGTACCGTCCCCGTTTTAACAGTGGCGAAGGTGGCGACCGTCCTCAGCGTCCTTATAACCGCGAAGGTGGTGATCGTCCATATCGTCCTCGCTTCAACAGTGGTGAAGGTGGTGGCTACCGTAATAACAACGGTGGTGGCTATCGTCCGAGATTTAACAATGACCGTTCGCAGGGTGGCTATCGTCCGCGTCCGCGTACCAGTGATTACGATCCGAATGCTAAGTATAGCATCAAGAAGCAGATTGAGTACAAGGAACAGTTTGTTGATCCGAACGAACCGATTCGTCTGAATAAGTTCCTGGCTAATGCCGGTGTTTGCTCACGTCGCGAAGCTGATGAGTTTATCACAGCAGGTGTGGTTTCTGTAAACGGTGAAGTAGTAACTGAATTGGGTACAAAGATCAAACGCTCGGATGTGGTGAAGTTCCACGATGAACCGGTTAGCATCGAACGTAAGGTATACGTACTGTTGAATAAGCCGAAAGATACGGTTACTACATCGGATGATCCGCAGGAACGCCGCACGGTAATGGATCTGGTAAAAGGCGCTTGCAACGAACGCATTTATCCGGTAGGGCGTCTTGACCGCAACACGACTGGTGTACTTCTGTTGACAAATGACGGTGACCTGGCTTCCAAGCTGACACACCCGAAATTCTTGAAAAAGAAAATATATCATGTTCATCTGGACAAGAACCTGACAAAAGCAGATATGGATCAGATTGCAGCCGGCGTACAGTTGGAAGACGGTGAAATCCATGCAGATGCTATCAGCTACACAGATGATTTCAAGAAAGACCAGGTAGGTATCGAGATTCACTCCGGCAAGAACCGTATCGTTCGCCGTATTTTCGAATCACTGGGATATAAAGTAGTAAAACTCGACCGTGTATTCTTTGCCGGACTGACCAAAAAAGGTCTGCGCCGCGGAGACTGGCGTTACCTGTCGGAAGCAGAAGTAAACTACCTCCGCATGGGGTCGTTTGAGTAATATATAATATTGTATTAAAAAAGTTTTATGGAAAAGATTGGTAGAACAAAAATTGTTGATCTGTTGAAGCGCGAAGATATTGGCGCTATGGTCAATGTGAAAGGATGGGTTCGCACCCGCAGAGGTAGCAAACAAGTTAACTTTATCGCACTGAATGACGGTTCTACAATAAATAATGTGCAGATCGTAGTAGATCTGGCTAATTTCGATGAAGAGATGCTGAAATTGATTACTACCGGAGCTTGTATAAGCGTGAACGGAGTAATGGTGGAATCTGTGGGCTCCGGTCAGAAGGTGGAAGTGCAGGCTAAAGAAATCGAAGTGCTGGGTACTTGCGACAATACATATCCATTGCAGAAAAAAGGTCACTCCATGGAATTCTTGCGCGAGATCGCTCACTTGCGTCCGCGTACCAATACCTTTGGTGCAGTGTTCCGCATTCGTCACAACATGGCGATTGCTATTCACAAGTTTTTCCATGAAAAGGGATTTTTCTATTTCCATACACCGATTATTACAGGTTCCGACTGTGAAGGTGCCGGACAGATGTTTCAGGTAACTACCATGAATCTGTATGACTTGAAGAAAGACGAAAGAGGTTCTATCTCTTATGATGACGACTTCTTCGGCAAGCAGGCAAGTTTGACAGTATCCGGTCAGTTGGAAGGTGAATTGGCTGCCACTGCTTTGGGCGCTATCTACACATTCGGTCCTACTTTCCGTGCCGAAAACTCCAATACTCCCCGCCATTTGGCAGAGTTCTGGATGATTGAGCCGGAAGTTGCGTTCAACGACATTGCTGATAATATGGACCTGGCAGAAGAGTTTATCAAATATTGTGTGAAATGGGCGTTGGATAACTGTGCGGATGATGTGAAGTTCCTGAACGATATGTTCGATAAGGGCTTGATTGAACGTCTGCAAGGTGTATTGAAGGATGATTTCGTTCGTTTGCCTTATACGGATGGTATCAAGATTCTGGAAGATGCCGTTGCGAAAGGTCACAAGTTCGAATTCCCTGTTTACTGGGGAGTAGACTTGGCTTCCGAGCACGAACGCTATCTGGTGGAAGATCACTTCAAACGTCCGGTGATTCTGACTGATTATCCGAAGGAAATCAAAGCCTTCTATATGAAGCAGAACGAGGATGGAAAGACAGTACGTGCGATGGACGTTCTTTTCCCGAAGATCGGTGAGATCATTGGTGGTTCTGAACGTGAAGCGGATTATAACAAGCTGATGACTCGTATTGAAGAAATGCATATCCCGATGAAGGATATGTGGTGGTATCTGGATACCCGTAAGTTCGGTACTTGTCCTCACTCCGGTTTCGGACTCGGTTTTGAACGTCTGTTGCTGTTTGTAACAGGTATGTCAAATATCCGTGACGTGATACCGTTCCCGCGTACACCGAGAAATGCTGATTTCTAATATTTCGGTATATTTATGTAAAACTCGCATAATCTTTTGATTGTGCGAGTTTTTTTATGCATTTGATTGTTACTTTCTCAAAATAAATCTTTATATTTGGACATACGCCTTTAAAAGTGTTAACTAAAATCATATTGTCATGAAAAAGCTCTATTTCTTTACCATGCTTTCAATCATGTTGTTAGCGGTAACAGGTGCGACGGCCCAGAAGAAAACCAAATTTAAACCGGCCGATTTAAAGGGGATCTGGCAGTTGTGCCACTATGTATCAGAATCTCCCGATGTCCCGGGAGCGTTGAAACCCAGTAATACATTTAAGGTATTGAGTGATGACGGCAGAATCGTGAATTTTACCATTATTCCCGGTTCGGATGCGATTATCACAGGATATGGTACATATAAACAGTTGACTGATGATTCTTATAAAGAGAGTATCGAGAAGAATATCCATCTTCCGATGTTGGACAATCAGGATAATATTCTGCAATTCGAAATCAAGGATAAAGATTACTTGCATCTGAAATACTTTATCAAGAACGATTTGAATGGAAACGAACTCAATGCCTGGTATTATGAAACTTGGAAGAGACTGGGAATGCCGGCCAAGTTCCCGGAAGACATCGTGAGATAGTCTAGTCTGTTTAGCTATAAAAAGAACATATATCCAACTAATTAAAATATAATTGAATTAAGGAACACTAGAAAATGAAAGAAAATGGTTATGTAGTACAGGAATATAAAGTTCCGGTGAAAAGGTACTGCCAGACAATGGATTTGAAAGACAACCCCGAATTGATAGCGGAATATGTAAAGCGTCATAGTGAAGCAGAGGCGTGGCCGGAAATCCGGGCTGGAATCCGTGAAGTGGGTATTCTGGAAATGGAGATTTATATATTGGGGACCCGTCTGTTCATGATAGTCGAGACACCGCTTGATTTTGATTGGGAGACTGCGATGGCGCGTCTCGCCACCCTGCCTCGTCAGGCTGAATGGGAAGCCTATATGTCTATATTCCAGCAGGCGGATGCAACAGCGACTTCAGCGGAGAAATGGCAACTGATGGACCGTATGTTCTATTTATATAAATAAAATACATTCCGATAAAGTGAACTGCGTACATTATCCGTGAAAGGATATATGTACGCAATTTTTATATATAGGTGGAAAATATAAATCCCGTTGCCCCACTATTATAAAAGTCTGTTCCCCACCTTTATAATCTAAATTGCTCCATTGAGATTATAATAGAATTTGCCCCTATAGAGACATCTTATTTTACTCTTGTTTTTGTACATTAAAAAGCATTTTAACCCGGTATAATTTACCAAATATTTTTTAAGTATGAAAATAAGAATCAAGCACATTCTTCGTTGCTATCAGTCAGGAATGAGTATCCGAAGTATCAGTTCTTCTCTTCTGATTTCACGCAATACAGTCAAACGATATATCCGTATATATGAAGATATGGGTATAGAACTTGAACGCCTGTTAAAAATGGACGAGCAGCATCTGCATGAACTTTTCGGTACGGAGACTGATAATGAACCATCAGGATCTGCAGAGTATAAATATCTTCAAGAACGTATACCTGAGTACATAAAACGACTTAAAGCCCGTGGAACAACAAGAAGGTCCTTGTATGAGGAATATCTGAGAGATCGTCCCCAAGGTTACAGCTACTGTTCATTCTGTCTGTATCTCAGACGTGAAAAGGAAGTAAAAGTACCGGTTGGGTGCATAGATCTATAGCCGGTGATCAGATGTATGTGGATTTTGCCG